>Ga0272448_1000217_pt1 | contig 88495 bp, 79 predicted proteins | sample YNPCB0191_FD_202220 | JGI IMG/M metagenome (GOLD analysis project Ga0272448, IMG submission 202220) | Hot spring sediment microbial communities from Yellowstone National Park, WY, United States - YNP-CB-019-1 | ecosystem: Environmental > Aquatic > Thermal springs > Hot (42-90C) > Sediment... | reverse complement strand
CATTATTAAGACTCAGGCTTTTGAAACTCAATGGTGAGTGGGATACCTATTGGCAGCAACGGCGAAAGGAGTTTATCCGACATGCAGCCTGAATTGAATCCTATCACGGAAAAAGAGATGCTTACTTGTTCAAAAATTCACTTGACTTTATACACATGACTGATATAAATTTAGGCTCAAGTAAGCAGTTGCGGAATACACTGTTAATGCATACAACAATCTATAAAGGTTTTTGAAATGATAGACCGATGGACCTTTGGTATGACCATGCTCATCGTTGGCATGGGTGGGACACTCCTAACGCTCATGCTTCTAAGCATTATCATGACCGTCCTCAAAAAGATATTTCCCTATAAACCGGATGAAGAAAAGAAAGAGTAGGGCACATTAATATGGTCGATGCAGTAATAAGCGGTGCAAATGGACTTATTGCAGGTTTCATGAACCTTCACTGGTCCAATCCCATTATGATTGCTATAGGATGTCTCCTTCTCTATCTTGGAATAAAAAAGGATTTTGAGCCCCTCCTTCTTGTTCCTATAGGATTTGGCTGTATCATTGTCAATATTCCTCTTGCAGGACTTATGGAAAAAGAGGGTTTTTTAAGAACCATATACGATGCAGGTATTATTACTGAATTGTTTCCGCTTTTTATTTTTATTGGCATTGGCGCAATGACAGATTTTGCGCCTGTTCTTGAGAATCCATATACCTTTCTTCTGGGTGCTGCAGGACAGTGTGGTATATTTCTTACGTTACTTCTTGCCCTTGCCCTTGGTTTCGAATACAACGAGGCTGTTACCATAGGCATTATCGGTGCCTGTGATGGTCCAACTGTTATATATGTAGCATCCCAGTATGCACAGAACCTTCTTGGACCATGTACTGTTGCAGCCTATTCATATATGTCACTGGTGCCTGTACTTCAGCCACCTATTATGAGGGTTTTGACAACAAAAAAAGAACGGGAAACAGTGATGAAGACGCACCAGAGGACAGTCTCAAAGACAACAAAATTACTTTTTCCTATAGTGATTACAGTTGTTGGCGGATTGATTGCTCCAAAAGGGTTACCCCTTCTTGCAACGATTATGCTCGGTAATCTTATGAAGGAATCGGGTGCTGTTGAAAGACTCACCAGGGCTTCACAGAATGAGATTGCCAACATAGTAACCCTTCTTCTTGGGATTGCTATTGGCGCAACCATGGATGGAAAGGTTTTTGTACAACCCACGACCATCATCATTCTTGCCCTGGGTCTTATTGCTATATGTCTTGATACGGTGTGTGGCGTTCTCTTTGGAAAGGTTTTATATCTCATAACTGGAGGCAAGATTAATCCTCTTATTGGTGCTGCAGGGATTTCTGCTTTTCCCATGTCAGCCCGTGTTGTCCAGAAAGAGGGTCAGAAGTATAACAAAAAGAATTATCTTCTCATGCATGCCATGGGAGCCAATGCAGGAGGCCAGGTAGGTTCTGTTATGGCAGCGGCAGTTATGCTCTCTGTTTTAAAAGGCATGGGGATAATCTAATAGAATAAAAGAAAAAAATAATATTGATTTCGATTATCAATAATAAATTTATAAGGAGGATTTTATATGTTTAAAGAGGCATTATGGGTAGCGGTTGTTGGTTTTTCAGTTGTTTTTCTCACCTTGTTCCTCCTTTCTTTGAGCGTGAAAGCAATGAGTTTCTTTATCAAGAAGACTGAAAAAAAGGGAGGAAAGTGATATGCAGGGATGGGATATATTTCAAGATGTTTTTTTCAAAACAGGTTTAGCCCATATTACATACGGTCATGTGATTATGTGGCTCATAGGTATATTCTTCATGTACCTTGCTATAAAAAAAGATTTTGAACCACTCCTCCTCGTTCCCATTGGATTCAGTATCTTTCTGGTGAATATGCCCATTGCTCCTCTTACAGGGCCTGGAGAGCTAATAAATCTTTTTTTCAGATATGGTCTGGAGACTGAGATTATTCCCTGTCTCATTTTCCTTGGTATAGGGGCGCTTACTGATTTTGGACCCATGATTGCAAATCCAAAGACCCTGATTCTTGGTGCCTCTGCCCAGCTCGGCGTATATGTAGCCTTTTTTGGCTCAATCCTTTTTGGATTTAACGTAAAAGAGGCTGCGAGCATAGGCATTATAGGAGGAGCAGATGGTCCTACCACCATCTATCTTGCTACCGCACTGGCCCCTCATATGATGGGCATGGTAGCAGTTGCAGCCTATTCATATATGGCTATGGTTCCTCTCATTCAACCACCTATAATGAAATTGCTCACCACACCTGAGGAGCGTAAGATACGTATGAAACAACTACGTCCTGTATCAAAGACAGAAAAGGTTGTTTTCCCCATTGTTGCAACAATCGTTATATGTCTCCTAACACCACCTGCTGCCCCGCTTATGGGGCTTTTTATGATAGGGAATCTCTTCAGGGAATGTAAGGTGGTGGATAGACTTTTAAAAACATCCCAGAATGACCTTTTGAACATCGTTACCATCATTCTTGGCATTGCTGTTGGGTCAACCATGAAAGCTGAAGCCTTTCTGAGCCCCAAACCTCTTTTTATCTTCTTCTTAGGCCTTGTAGCCTTTGCCTTCTCCACTGTCGGGGGTATTTTGTTCGCAAAAATTATGAACCTCTTCCTCAAGGAAAAGATTAATCCCCTCATAGGTTCTGCAGGTGTTTCGGCAGTCCCTATGGCAGCACGTGTTTCTCAGAAAATAGGGCAGGAGGCTGACCCGAAAAATCATCTTCTCATGCATGCCATGGGACCCAATGTGGCAGGCGTTATTGGTACTGCTGTTGCAGCAGGCATGTTTCTTTCGCTGTTGAAGTAAAACACACATAAGGGTCATTTCATTTTTTGATTAAAATAGTGAAATGGCCCTTTTTTTAATATCTCAGCCTAATAAGATTGATAAAAATAAAATTTTTCGTGTAATATTCTGTAATGTCCATCACAGAAGAGACACTGCAAGTAAGAGAATGTCATTTTCTTCCTATCGAGCATGTGGCAAACCAGTTCAGCACCCATCGTGAAAAAGGATTAACCTGGAATGAGGCTGAAAGACGGCTCAACGAATATGGTCCCAACGAGCTTATAGAAAAACCCCATTCCGGGTTATTGAAGATGCTCTTTGAGCAGTTTAATAATTTTCTCATAATAATTCTGATAGTTGCTTCAATTGTATCTATGCTTTTGGGAGAGACGATTGATGCAATAGCGATTATCGTCATTATTATGTTAAATGCCGTAGTTGGTGTTATCCAGGAATCAAAGGCAGAGGCAGCATTTGCAGCGCTCAAAAAAATGGCTGCACCAAATGCAAAGGTAATACGGGATGGACATCAGGAAACGATACCTTCCAGGGAAATTGTTCCCGGAGATGTTGTTATTATAGAAGCGGGTAATTATGTACCTGCTGATATGAGGCTTATAGAGAGTATCAATCTCAAGATAGAAGAAGCATCATTAACAGGTGAGTCTGTACCTGTTGAAAAAAATGCCCACATTGTACTCGATAAAGAAATACCTATTGGTGACAGGAAAAATTCTGCTTTTATGAGCACAATGGTTACCTATGGAAGGGGTAAGGGACTTGTAACAGCAACCGGTATGCATACACAGATGGGCCTTATCGCTCAAATGCTTCAATCATACGAAGAAGAACAAACACCTTTACAGCGAAAGCTTGACCATTTAGCAAAAGTACTCGGTACAGGCTGTTTAATCATATGCATCATTGTTTTTGTTTATGGACTTATAAGGGATACGCATTTTGAGACTATTTTTAAAGATGGTCTTCTCTCATATTTTTTAGCTGAAAAAAGAGATATTATCGAGCTTTTTATGACAGCTGTAAGCCTTGCAATTGCCGCTGTTCCTGAAGGTTTGCCTGCAGTTGTGACCATATGTTTAGCTCTCGGTATGCGGAGGATGATAAAACGGCATGCACTGATACGAAAATTACCTGCTGTGGAGACTCTCGGATGTGCAACGGTTATATGTTCGGATAAAACAGGGACCCTTACACAAAATAAGATGACAGTGGTTCAGGTGTGGTCTGGTGGCTACAGATTCAAGGTGACTGGTGAAGGTTACAGTCCGGCAGGAGAGTTTTTACTTAATCGTCAACCAATTGATCCTCTTCAATATCCCGAAGTATCCCTTTTACTTCACGGAGCTTTACTCTGTAACGATGCGCGACTTGAGAAAGGTGATGAAGGACAAGGAGACGAAACATTCACTATTGTGGGAGATCCTACTGAGGGTGCTATGATTGTTGCTGCAGCAAAGGGAGGTCTATGGCAGGACAGACTGAAAGAGGTTTTACCAAGAATAAAGGAAATTCCTTTTGATTCTGAACGAAAAAGAATGACAACGGTACATACATTTAATCGAAACTATATCTTGAAGGTAGATATTGATTCACCTGAAGGAATTATATTTGTAAAAGGCGCCCCTGATATTATCCTCGGGCTATGTAATTTTATTATGGAAGACGGTCATACTATCCCGCTCACAGATGAAAAGAAACAGGCAGTGCTCGAAATAAATAAGAATATGGCACGGCAGGCATTGAGAGTCCTTGGGATTGCATTTAAGCCTCTGAGAAAGATCCCTGATGTTTGTGATCCTGATAGCCTGGAAAGTAATCTGATATTTGTTGGATTAATAGGAATGATTGACCCGCCAAGATCAGAAGCCATGGAAGCGGTAAGGGTTGCAAAAGAAGCGGGTCTGAAAAGTATTATGGTGACAGGTGATTATAAGGATACTGCTGAGGCTGTAGCAAAGGAAATAGGGCTTCTTGAACAAAACGGGAAGATTCTTACAGGAATGGAATTGGATGCCATGAGCAATGATGAGCTTATTAACATTATACATGATGTCAATGTATGCTGCCGTGTTTCACCGCAGCATAAGACAAAGATAGTTGATGCGCTGAAAGCACGAGGACATATTGTTGCAATGACAGGTGATGGGGTAAATGATGCACCTGCTTTGAAAAGGGCAGATATCGGCATTGCGATGGGTATTACTGGTACAGATGTTACCAAAGAGACAGCAGATATGGTTCTTACCGATGACAATTATGCAAGCATTGTCTCAGCTATTGAGGAAGGAAGAATTATTTACTCTAATATACGTAAATTTGTTAATTTCTTACTTACGTGTAACATTGGAGAGATATTGATTGTTTTTCTTGCAATGTTTTTTGGAATGCCTCTTCCCCTTAACCCCATTATGTTGCTGTGGCTTAACCTCGTAACAGACGGTGCGCCTGCCCTTGCTTTAGGACTGGAACAAGGGGAACCTGATATCATGAAGAGACCTTCACGGCCAGTAAAAGAGCCGTTAATTAATAAACGTATGACAGTGGGGATTACCATTATTCCCATTATTGACGCCATTGCCATTCTAAGTCTTTTTTCGATTGGATTGTCCCGCTATCCTGATAGCATAGCAACTGCCCAGACCATGGTATTTGCAACCCTCTCTTTCTCTGAAGTGCTCAGGGCCTATACCTCACGGTCTGAACGATACAGCCTTTTTTCAATAGGGTTTTTGTCAAACAGATGGATGCAGTGGGCAGCAGGCAGTTCTATTGTTCTTATCCTCATCACTATGTATATTCCGTTCCTAAGACCCTTTTTTGGTACTGTTATGCTTGGTCTCAATGACTGGATAATAATGGCTTCTTTCATATTAATGGCACCAGTGGCTACAGAGGTTCTCAAGATTGTTATGAGAAAATATGAAGCGTGAATGACATGTTGGGGGAGGGATTGCTATTTATGCTGATTCCTGGGCTAAACGCTGAGCTTTGATTTTCATGAGTCTACTTGTAGTGGACCGCTCCATCTCATCCAGTTTGCTTGTAATAAATTTGACTGTTTCCACCATTCGTGGAATAAAGGAATGCTCAAGGGCATTGACCCTTCTTCGCGTCTTATCTACCTCGATACTCATGCGCCGTACAATCTCTTCCACTTCAGCAAGATGGAGAAGCTTTGGTAGAAAATCTCTCAGTGATGCTATGGCCTGATCCAGTTCCGGTGGAGTTAATGCAAGGGAATAGGTACCTGTTGTTTCACCAAAGGTAACATCGAACTTCGAGATAATAACACCCATGAGTCTTTTGTCCTGTTTGGCAATATGAAGGTCCTGACGCACTGAATCGAGTGCATTCTCAATTATGAGGCGGGAAGAGTTTATTTCTGCAATAACAAAGAGTTTCAAAACCTGGGGTAGTTCCTCATCCACAGAGAGCCGGAGTGTTTTGTATACCTGGGCAATCTTCATAAACTCTTTTGTAAGACCTTCAAGTTTGTCTTTGAGTAATTTGTGACCTCTCCGCGCTACTACAAGCCTTTTTCTGAGCTTGAGGAGCTCCATTCGTGTAGGATTAATAGCAAGTCTCATAATGCGTTATACCCGGTTATTTTTTTGGATAGTATTTTTCAATATATGCATCCCGTACCCTTTTCAGTTCGCTTTTTGGAATCATGCCGAGAAGTTCCCATCCAAGCCTCAGGCTTTCTTCTATTGTCCGATTCTCATTTTCTCCCTGGCGTACAAACCTACCTTCAAAGGCATCAGAAAATTTTACAAAGAGAATATCCTCTTCAGTGAGTGCTGATTCTCCAAGGACCACAGCAAGCTCTTTTGCATTCTTCCCCCGTGCATAGGCAGCATAGAGCTGGTTCATCACATCTGCATGGTCTTCCCTTGTCTTTCCTTCACCGATCCCCTTATCTTTGAGCCTTGAAAGGGAAGGAAGAACATCAACAGGTGGATAGATACCTTGGGCATGGAGTCCTCTATGGATAATAATCTGTCCTTCTGTGATATAGCCGGTGAGATCAGGGATAGGGTGAGTCTTATCATCCTCAGGCATTGTAAGTACTGGAATCTGGGTGATGGAACCAATCTTTCCTTTCATTCGACCAGCCCGTTCATAAATTGTTGAAAGGTCTGTATATAAATAGCCAGGATAACCCCTTCTTCCTGGAACCTCTCGTCGGGCAGCGGAGATTTCACGCAATGCCTCACAGTAGTTTGTAAGGTCAGTGAGAATGACAAGAACATGCATGTCTTTTTCAAATGCGAGAAATTCAGCAGTGGTCAGTGCCATCCGTGGCAGGGCAAGCCTCTCTATAGGAGGGTCATCAGCAAGATTTATGAAAAGTACTGACCTCTCTATGGCACCTGTTCGTTTGAAATCTGAAATAAAGAATTCTGATTCTTCAAAGGTAATGCCCATGGCTGCAAAGATAACAGCAAATTTTTCGCCAGTTTTAAGAACTGTAGCCTGTCGCGCTATCTGAGCAGCTATGCGTGAATGGGGCAGTCCAGAACCTGAGAAGAGGGGGAGTTTCTGGCCCCGTACAAGCGTATTCAAGAGGTCAATTGTTGAAATACCTGTCTGAATAAATTCATTTGGATAGTCACGGGCATAAGGATTCATCGGGTTGCCATTCACATTGAGATATTTTTCCGGGATGATAGGTGGCCCATTGTCTATAGGACGTCCAAAACCATCAAAAACCCTGCCGAGCATATCCTGAGACATACCAAGTTCAAGCCCTTTGCCAAGAAACCTGACTTTTGCATCCTGTGGAGAAAGGCCACTGGTCCCCTCAAAAACCTGAACCATTGCCTTATCACCGCTCACCTCAAGGACTCTTCCTCTCCTGACTGTTCCATCACTTAGTTTAATGTCTGCCAGTTCCCCATAGGTGATACCATCCACACCCTCAACAAGAAGAAGGGGACCGACAATCTGTCTTACTGTTCGGTATTCTTTTGTTATAGTCGCCATTATTTCTACCTCGATTGTTTCATTGCACTTATATCGTGTATTATTTTTTCATTTATTTTTTCAAACTCTTCAAGGTTCTGGTCAGGAATCAGTTTTGCCCGTGAGATTTCATCAAGGACTTCCATCTTGAAAAGAGGCTCGAGTAATCCACCATCTGCTAAATACTCACGGGCGCTGTCATAATACGACAGAATAATTTGCAGAATTTTGAATTGTTTTTGTAAAGATGTATATGTGTCTCTATCATCAAATGCATTCTGATGGAGGAAATCTTCGCGTATCATCTTTGCTGCCTGCATAAGGAGACGGTCTTCAGAGGCAAGGGAATCAACACCGACAAGGCGGACAAGCTCTTCCAGTTCTGCTTCCCTCTGGAGAATTGACATGGCCCTTTTTCGATTCAGAGACCACATTGTATCAATATATCTGTCTGCATAGGCATCAACAACATCTTGGTACAGAGAATAGGAGGTGAGCCAGTTTACAGCAGGGAAGTGTCGTGAGAAAGCAAGTTTGTCATCAAGGCCCCAGAAGACCTTTACAACACGGAGTGTAGCCTGTACAACCGGTTCAGAAAGGTCTCCTCCAGGTGGAGAGACTGCGCCAATGATTGAAACTGAACCATGCCGCTCATCTGAACCGATACAGACTGCATTTCCTGCCCTTTCATAAAAGCTTGCAATGCGTGAACCAAGATAGGCAGGATAGCCTTCCTCACCCGGCATTTCTTCAAGGCGGCCTGAAATCTCACGCATAGCCTCTGCCCACCGGCTTGTTGAATCAGCCATCAAAGCAACAGAATAGCCCATATCCCTGAAATACTCGGCTATGGTAATTCCAGTAAAAACACTTGCTTCACGGGCAGCAACAGGCATATTTGATGTATTGGCAACGAGTACGGTTCTCTCCATAAGCGGTTCGCCTGATTGTGGATCTTTCAGGTGGGGAAATTCCATTAAGACATCGGTCATTTCATTTCCCCGTTCTCCACAACCAACATAGACAATTACCTGTGTATCAGACCATTTTGCAAGCTGATGCTGAACCACAGTCTTGCCACTTCCAAAAGGTCCTGGCACACAGGCAGTACCACCCTTTGTCATGGGAAAGAGCATATCAATGACACGCTGACCGGTTACAAGGGGTTCTGTGGGAACAATCTTTTGTGCCATTGGCCGTGGTTGACGTACAGGCCATCTCTGTACCATTGTAACAGGTACTTCTCCTGATTGTGTTTCAATAATGGCTACTATGGTATCCACATTTCCATTTACAGGGCCTATCTTCACTATCCGGCCTTTAATATGGGGAGGAACCATTATTTTATGAATAATCAGTTTGCTTTCCTGCACAATGCCAAGGATGTCTCCTCCTGCTACCTCCTGTCCTGTTTGAGCAACAGGAGTAAATTCCCATACTGTATGGCGACTCAGTGCAGGTCTTTCAGCGCCACGGACTATGTAATCGCCAAAATCTCTCTGAAGCGTATCAAGGGGTCTCTGCACACCATCATAGATTGAACGGATTAATCCTGGACCCAGTTCCACACTGAGAGGCTCTCCGGTACGCCATACGGGTTGGCCTGGTCCAATGCCCTCTGTTTCTTCATAAACCTGGATGGAATAATCACCGCCACGAATTTCAATAATCTCGCCAAAAAGGCGGGCCTCACCAACACGGACCATTTCATACATGCGGGCGCCAATTAAATCTTTTGCTACCACGAGTGGACCGGATACTTTAATTACTTTTCCCTGAGTCTCTTCCATAGTTCAAAACCTCACGTTTCTTTACTCACATCACCCTTTCCTAAAAGGTCAATACCCATTGAGTGTTCAACCATCTTTCGCATCTCATTAAAACTGAGATGTATACTTCCTTCATGGGTTGGGATAATCACAAGAATAGCGGAACTTCGTATTCTAAAATCGTTAATCACTTCATGGGCTTCCTTTGCAAGTGTTTCTGTGACCAGGACAAGACCTGCGTCAGGATTCCGGGAAAGATGAAACAACTCCTTCGCCATCTGTTGAGAGTTGCTTGCTGGAATAACTTCAAAGCCTACCCCCTTAAAACCCATGACCTGATGTTTTTCACCTATGACAAAAGCCTTAGCCATATATCTCCCTGATGCAGTCTACTAATAAAGTTGGGTCAATATTATTGAGTTTGCCACATACAACAAGTTTCAGATTTTGTATCTCACCACTGAGCCTCGAAAGAAATGAATAGACCCTTTCAGGACCCGCTGTCTGCATAAGGCCATCCTGAGCAAGTTTTGTATGGAGGTTTATTGAAAGCAACTCAAAACGGGAAACGGGATCAGTGTTTTCTGTCTGAAGTGCCTGTGCAAGGGCGTCACCAACTTCGCCACCCACTATAGGAGGCCAGGCATCAATAGTATTGACCCCTGAGAGTTCATAGAAAATTGCATTAAATTCACCTATGGGAAGAAAATAGTGTCTGTAATCCTTCAGCTGTCTGTTCTGACGTAATGCACGCCACAGAACGAGAACCATGTATGTTAGGACGCGATGTTCTGTGCATGAGCCAATCATGGGGCTTTCTGCCTCATGAGCAAGAGATATGAGATGGCGAAGATAGGCGCCATCTACAATCATATCAGCAAAGGTCCTTCCAGATTCTTGAATCTCATTCCAGTTACCAATAGCAATTTCTTTAAAGACAGGCGGTAAATCACTGAAGTCACCTTTGGCTATTGCCATAATCTTTTCTATGGAGACCTCGCCTGGAGAGAAGGGATAATTATCCATACCTGAGAGCGCATTTTTGAGATTGAGATAGTCCCCTTGGGCAAGAAACAGATTTGCTGGAATAGGGGAAGGGCTTTCATCCCGTATTGAGATGGCAAGGTCATAAAAGAAGCGATCAGCAAGAAGGCTGAAATCCTCCCAGGGACTACTTGGTGCTATATAGTCACGGAGATAGGTATCCTGAAGATGCTGAAAAATATCGTCACGATGGTGGAGTGTGGCAATAGAAAGCAGGAAATCTCTTGTGAGCAGCCTTCCTTCAAGGACACTGATGCGGCCACACACAAATCCCCATTCAGATTTATTCGTGAGAAGTGGTATAGAATGCACCATTACCATTATTCTGCAAAAAGTTCTTGTGCGATCACGGGTAAAAGTTCATGTTCAATAGCAGTAAGGATATTCTTTACTGTCTGGTCTACTTCAAAATCAGGACCTATAAAAATAAATCCACCTTTTTCATCAAGAAAATGCTGATTGTCAATGGCAAGGCCTTTTTCAGGACCCTTCTCCTTATTGAGCTCATCGATGAGTTTCTGGAAAAGTTGTACTTCTTCCTTATGGACCCTCAGCATACCATGACCGCTCTCTTCAGATATCCTTGCTATACGCCTTTTCATTATATGGGCATACTCTTCTTGAGGTATGGAGAGGATAGCCTGTTTTGCCCTTTTAAAGACTTCCTGGAGTTTTGCATTTCGTTCTTCAAGAATTTTTTTATTGAGTGTTCCTTTGTGCTGGATAAGTCTGCGCGCATACTCTTCTTCGATAGCCCGTGCGTGTATTTGGTAAAGATGTTCTGATTCTTCCCTGGCTCTATTCTTTTGATATTGCAGTTCTTGTTCAGCCTGTTTCTTTGCTGTTTTGATGATATGTTCTGCCTCTTTTTCTGATGTTGTGAGTACTGTCTGTCGAATATTTTCAAAGCTCATAAGATCACTTACCTCAATGTATACGTACTACAGTGTAAGATATTTAAGAACCATTGGCTGCGTAAGAAAGATGATAAAGAGAATCGTTGCGAGAAGAGCAACGACTGCATAGGTCTCTACAAACGCAGGGAATAGGATGGCACGGCCAGCAGACTCAGGCCTTCGTGCTACAAGCGAGATGCCCGCTGCAGATGCCTCCCCCTGTTTGATGGCGGAAATAAACTGAGCTATACCATCACCGAGACCTACAAAAAAGAGGGCAAGACCGGTACCCAGGGTAATCTTTATGGTATCGCCGCCTATAAGACCTGTTTGAGTCATCATGAGAATTGCAGCAATAAAACCATAGAAACCCTGTGTTCCTGGAAGTGCAATCATAACAAGCATGCGGCCAAAGAGCTCTGGTTTTTCACGCATGACACCTGCAGCTTGATGTGCAGCAATTGCAATACCCCATGCTGATCCAGCACCTGCAAGTCCAAAGGCAAGGCCAGCACCGGCGTAGCATAGACCACGGCCAATCTCAATCATTTCTGGACTCATATTTTTTTCCTCCATCGTATGATTTCATAATAAAGAATCCTACCTTCCCTCATGAGTTTTTTTCAAAATACACAAAGGTGAATCAAAACCAAGAGGTTTGAATGGGCGCGCTCCCCCTTCGTAAAATCGACCAAAAAACTCAACAAAAACAAGTCGCATAGAATGGACAAAGGCGCCCAAAAGGCTTATAGCAAAATTAAAAATATGTCCACCCACAATAACAACAATAAACAATACAGAACCTATAAAGGGGATATCACGTACAATGCCTCCAATCATATTAAACGTCATACCAACAATCGATGTAGTTAATCCAAGGGCAAGAAGTCGGCAGTAGGATAGGATATCACCGATAAATGCTGTAATACCATAACTACCCATAATGCCGTAGAGACTTACCAGCCCTCCAAGAATCTTAGCAAAAGGATTTTTAAGACTCCTGCCTTGAGTAAGGATGAGCCCCAGTGCGCCTGCACCAAAGAGAGAAAGGCCGATGTTAAAGACCATTGGTGGTGTATCAACAAAGAGTCTGCTGACCATTATAAGCAGACCGGGGAGAAGAATGAGCCAGAAAAGGCCATCGAAAATTGCAGTTTTCCAGTCTTTATTTTTTATTGAACCATACATCTTTAAAGAAATTCCATAGAATTGGTTTAAAACACCTATGAAGAGTGCTAAAAGGAGAGCTACTATGGTCTTATTCATAGGATCAAGAACCACGAACTTTGATTGTAGCCAGAGAAGAAGATTGTTTTCTCCCAGATACTTTGGCTGGTAAAGATCACCAAACCATGAACCAAGAAGAGCTCCAAAGATAATCGTACTGACACCGCTGTACAAGAGTATACGTGCAAAATTGTTTACCCCTTCATAGGCCCGTGTCTTACTGGAAAGATAGGACGCAAGAATAACAAGCATGACACCGTAGCCAACATCAGAGAAACAGATACCGAAAAAGACATAGAAATTGAGATTGATGAAGGGTGTTGGATCAAAGGCACGATAATGGGGAAGACCAAACATCGCAATGAGCAATGAAAGGGGGCGGAAGGTGCGCGGCAGGGTAAGGTGAACTGGAACATCTTCATCAGGAGATGGCTCTTCAATAAAATAGGAACACTCGGGAAATTCCTTATTCATCGTTATTTCAAATCGCTCTATATCTTTTGCAAGTATATAACCGGATATGAGACGTAACCATTTTCCTTGAATGGCTTTTCCTTCTGCAATCTGTTGATTTTTATTTGCAAGCCAGAAGGCCTTAAGAATCACCAGTGACCGACGCTCAGAGGCAAGAGCGTGTATCTTTCTCGCAGTCTCTTCCATACGGGCATCAAGCTCCGCAACATCACCGTTCAATTCAAGGATATGATCATAGACACGCCCCGGAATATGTGGGAGTTCAATGAGCTTAAATTCTATCTCTGAGAGAGCCTTTATCACTCGCTCATAGTCCTCAATAAGGCAGGCACAGAGGATCCGTGTATATTCACTCTGTTTTTTTCCTTCCTCCTGTTTCAGGATACTATCTGCGCTAAATTCATCGGGAAGAGATAGGGGTATAATTTCTTCCCAGACGAAGGTTTGCAATTGTTCCCTTACGGTTTCCAAACGTGTAAGATTTTTTTTAGGTAGAGAACCAATAAAAAGGCAGGTTCTTTTAAGACCTTTGAAATGCCCCATATCGTATGGCAGGTCAGAGAGAGATTCAAGTTCTTTACATTTATTGAGAAGTTCCCCTCGCGCCCTTTCTGCCCGTCTATATGTCTCGTCAAGTTCATGTGCAAGGCGATACCTACCTTCAAGATCGTAGGTATTCAATACTTCAACCACTTCATGTTGTTCAACTACATGAGGTACTGGTGCGAGACTTTTAAAAAAGTTTTCTTCTTCGGGTGCATGGGTATTTATAAGGTTAAGTATGAAATCAATTTTGTGGAGTATCTCGTCCGATTCTTCTGTGGAAACAGGTTGATATGTAAGATGACCTTTTTCAGGCCCAATGTTCTCTCCCGCATCCGTAATATCAATAGCACCGAGACGGTTAAGAGCTTTCATGAGGCGCTGTCCGGATGCAACAGGACTTATGATACTTATTTTTTTTACAGGTTCTATAGCCATAGTTACCATTCCCTGAAACGGGAGAGAATTCGTTTAACCTCTCTCTCAAGCTTTTCATCAGGTATATTGTTAATTGCCTTTATATTCTTTTCGAATATACGCTCTTCAGCGGAAATGGTTTCTTCATACTTTAGTTGCGTCTCTTTCTCCTTGTTCTTAATACGTTCTTCCCGTTCCTTTGTTAACTCCTCTTTATATTTACGCAGGGCTTCCTCTGTAGAAGATTTTATCTCTTTTGCGGATGCATGGGCTTTTTGAATAATTCCATCTGCTTCGTGTTCCAGAGAGATAATATTGTCAAGCAGTGTCTTCATTCTATCCTCTGAATAAAAATATTTTTAAAAAAAAGGCAAAAAAAGAGACAACTATTTTTATCATGGGAAATTTTGAGTGTCAAATAAAAGGTTCTGTTTACGTTATATTTGAATCCGTGTGACTACACCATGTAATTTATTTGCAGGAAGGTCATAGAACTGGACAAAGGGCGGGGCAAGCCTTTTGATGATGGAAAAAATCTTCCAGATAACATTTCGGGTTGTTATCTCTTCAAGTCCATAGAATATACCTTTTTCATTAATTCCTGCCATTCTCAATAGTTTTTCAATATCCACAACCTCCATGTAGCCCATCTGGATTTTGAACGATCTAAGTCCCGGAGCAAGGTCCTCTTCAAAGAAACTCGTAACACCGAATGGCTTATCAAGGGTTGTTATGGAAACAATAATATTCTCTTCATAGATGATGTTATTCATAAACATAGTATGAACGATATATGATGGGATCTTCTTTGTATCCCGAGCAAAGAATAGGGCTGTACCTTTTATTTTATTCAGGCTATGGTAAACTTCGTTGTAACTGTGGAGAAAGGTTTCAAGGTTTAAAGGTCGGATGATGCGATAGAGTTTTCTCTGACAACCGGTATAGATTAGAATAAGTGCAAGGGGAAACGATGCAATGACTAATGACCAGTAGCCACCATGGGGTATTTTATAGGTATTGGAAGTTAAGAAGGCAATATCAACAATGGTTACAAGGGATGCAATAGCTGTCTTAACATACTCCTTTTTGAGGAAAAATATTGCCGTCATCATAAGCCCGGTGAGCGTCATGGTGCCAGTGACCGCAAGACCATAGGCAGCAGCAAGATTTTTTGATTCCCTGAAGATATACATAATAAAAAGGACAGCGCAGAGCAGGAACCAATTTACAAACCCGATATATATCTGGGAACGCATTTCTGGTGACGTATATTCAACCCTGAACATGGGCATGAGTCGCGTCGTGATACCTTGATAGACAATAGAAAACATACCACTTATCATGGCTTGGGAAGCGATAATTGTAGCAATAATGCTGAGTATGAGGAATGGTACGTAGAGATAAAAGGATTGGTGAAAAATCATACTGAAGAGTATATTTGTTGAAGGGTCTTTTTTACTGAGTATGAATGCACCCTGACCGAAATAATTGAGAAGAAGGGCACAGAAAACAAAGTACCAAGCATTGATAATGGGTTTTCTGCCAAGGTGGCCCATATCAGCATAGAGTGCCTCTCCACCTGTTGCGCAGAGGATGACTTCTGAGAGTATAAAAAAACCCATCATTCCATTTGTGTAAAGAAATTCAATAGCATAAAAAGGGTTAAGGGCTTTTAGTACCTGTGGAGCTTGAATGATAGCTATAACACCTGAAAAAGAAAGGCTGAGGAACCATACAAGCATGATTGGACCGAATGCCCCTGCAACTTTTGATGTACCTTTTTTCTGAAAGACAAAAAGGACAATTGCAATGATCCCTGCAATTATAATGAGCGTTGTCTGACGTGTTTCTTGAAAACCAGGTATGAGAAGGATGCCTTCAACAGCACTCAAAATACTTATTGCAGGAGTAATCACTCCATCTCCTATAAGAAGAGAAATGCCGATAAAAGTAAGAATTGTAACAAAAACCGTACCCCTTCCGTATTTAAGTAGTCGTATCAGTATATTTCTCAAAACTATTGTACCCCCCTCACCTTTTTCACCGAGACTCATGGCAAGCCATGCATACTCAATGGTTACGAGTATTATTAGAGTCCATGTGACAAGAGAGAGAATACCCATAATATTTTGAATTGTTGGTGGGAGAAAAAAGAATATGACCGTAAGGGTATAAATAGGGCTTGTGCCAATGTCACCGAATACAAGACCGAGAGATTTTATGATTTCAGACAGGTGGGTACTATTATGTTGTCCCGGCTTTTGTACGAACGATGTTGAGTCTGTCTCCATGTATTGTAGTAATTAGACTTCTGGAGAAACCATAGTCTTATGCCTTTTTCCAGACCCTTGAAAGGAAATAGGTAAGTATAAGTAGGCCTATACCTGCTATATCCGTATAGATGCCTGGTTTTATAAGTAATATGGCTCCTGCAATAAGAGGAATTCTTAAAAAAAAGGGAATCGCTTTACCAATAAGCCACCCCTGCATGCCGCAGGCAAGGGCAAAGGTCCCAAGGAGTGAAGTAACTGCAACCTCTATGATTTCAAGAGGTGATCCAATAAGGAGCATTGCAGGACTGAAGATAAACATATAAGGGGCAATGAATGCTGCAACTCCGAGCTTCATGGCTGTAAAACCTACCTTATTGGGATGTGCCTTTGCTATTGCTGCACCAGCATATGCAGCAAGTGCCACAGGCGGAGTTATAGCAGAGATACAGGCAAAATAAAAAACAAAGAGGTGTGCAGCAAGAGGTATAGCACCAAGTTTAATAAGACCTGTTGTGATAACAGCAGCGCAGATGGCATAGGCAGCGGTTGTAGGCATGCCCATCCCAAGTACGATGGCAACAACCATGGAAAGGAAAAGGGCAAGGGGTAGAATCCCTTTAGAAAAATCGAGGAGTATGGTAGCAAATTTAAGTCCTATGCCTGTCTGGGATATGATACCGATGACAATACCTGCTGCAGCACATGTCCCTGCCATTTCAATGGCACCCCGTGCGCCGTTTGCAAGGGAGTCGATAATCTTTTTTAGACCCATTCTTGTATTCTTATTTGTCCAGCTCACAATAACACATGCAGCAACAGCAAGGGTGCCTGCCTTTATTATAGATGCCATGGCAATGGCAATATAGTAGACAAGGACACCGAGGGGAGCGAACATATATATTCTTTTTAATGTCTCCTTTTTACTCGGAAGCTGTTCCTTTGGAAGGCCCACAAGCCCTGTCTTTGCTGCCTCAAAATCAACCATGAAATAGACAGCAAGATAATACATGGCTGCCGGCAGTATCGCTGCCACAAGAACCTTTACGTATGGTACACCAAGAATCTCTGCCATGAGAAAGGCGCCAGCACCCATAACAGGTGGCATAATCTGTCCACCAGTGGAGGCAACAGCCTCAACTGCACCTGCAAAGTGTGGCTTATATCCCATACTCTTCATCATGGGAATGGTGAAACTTCCTGTGCCCACTACATTGGCAGCTGAACTGCCTGAGACGGTACCAAAAAGGGAGCTTGAAATGATTGCAACCTTTGCAGGACCACCTCGTGCCCAACCAACAAGAGAATTGGCAAACTCAATAAAATAGGCACCCACACCAGAACTTCTTAAAAAGGCACCAAAGATGACAAAAATATACACATAGGCAGCTGATACAAAGATAGGGAGTCCCAGTATGCCATCAAGGCTGAATAGGTAGGTAAAGATTCTTGGCCAGCTATAGCCTTTATGATAAAAGAGTCCGGGCATATACCTTCCGAAATAACCATAGAGAATAAAAAGGATAGCGATAATCATGAGGGCTGTTCCTGTTGTCCTTCTTGTCATCTCAAGCATGGCAATAATGAACATAACAGATATAATTGAATCCCAGACCGTTGGTGTAACACCGACCCTGTATATCCATTCATCGAAATTAATAACCATATAGACAAACGGGATAATGACCATGAGTATCAAGATATAATCAACTATGTGTACCTTTTTCCTTGCCCCTTCCCAGCCAGGATACAAAAGGAAGCAAAGGAAGGCAAGGAAGACAATGTGCATGCCCCTGAAATACCATGGGTCAATGGGGCTTATGAGAAGGCAGTAAAGATGGAAGAGGGAACATATGGCACCAACAATATATAAGACCCAGGAGCCGAATTTCCCAAACTCCCTTGTCCGTATGAGTTCTGCATCCTTTATCTTGCCAAGGTCAACGGTCTTCTCTTCCATCTTTATACTCCTTTTTTTGTTTGTATTATCTGTCCTTTGGCTTTAATTTTTCTGGAATCTTTATACCTACTTCTTCATAATATTTTATTGCACCAGGATGTAATGGAATAGGTGAATAGAGGATATTTTTTGGCACCACCTCTTCAGCAGATTTATGGACACTTACAAGTAATGGTTTATTCTTAAAAATTTCTTTCGTAAATTCATATACAAAATCTGCAGGCATTTCTTTGTAGGTAACCATAAAATTCCATACAGTAAGTGTGGGAATATCATAGGGTGCACTCTTATATGTACCCTTAGGGATAATGCCTTTTGCAAAGTCTGGATGTTTCTGTACAAATCGTGTGGCAATATCATCTTCAACACCAATGACGACTATATCGTGGGTTGTCTCTGTTGCAGAAATAAGTCCCCATGGAAGACCAACAGACTGGCCATTGGCATCGAGGAGTCCATCTTTTAGCTGATTGTCAAGGTCAGATGATGATGCGTTCACAATTCTTTTTGGTTTAACACCAGCCTCCGCAATAATCATGGGCCAGTATGTTGCCGGTGTCCCGCCTACAGGACCTGTGCCTATGCTTTTCCCATTAAAATCCTTAATACTTTTAATGCCGCTCTTTTTCAGCGCATACATCTGGAAATAGGTGGTATACATGGGGAAGACAGCACGGATATTCTGGTATTTCTTTCCTTTTGCCCATCCTGTTCCTGTCCACCCCTCGTAGGCTGGCGCTGCTGTAACCATGCCAAAGTGTAGTTCTTTATTGTTGACAAGCTGTACATTATGAACAGGTCCCCCTGTTGATTCAACTGATGCAGGGATTTTCATCTTTTCTCCGAGGACCTTTGCAGGACCTCCAGCCCACACATAATAGACGCCACCGATAGGCGCTGCACCTATTGTAACACCTTTTGTCGGCCAGTCTTTCTTTTGCTGGGCATCACACGGAGAGAGAGTAGACAAAAATAAAAGAAAAGAACATGCAATAAATACAATTGCCAATCGTTTCATAATACCCTCCTTAAAACGTAATTTTTCACTCTTTTACTACAATGAGTAAAAATTATTGTCAATATAAAAAAGTGTTTCTATTGCTACGGAAAAATAATGCGGTTGACAAAAGGCCATCTTTGAATTTTATTATAGAAAGTGTCTTATATACCTGTTTTTCCTCATTTCAAGTCCATAGAACTTAACGACCGTCAAATAGTGAACAGTTTTTTGCATGACTATAAACCCCGGACATCAGAATGGACGTTTACCAATCTTTTTATATGGCGTAGCCATTATAATTTCCATTGGTCTGTTTATAAGGACTGGCTGCTTATTTCCTGTAATGAAGGCAATGACACTATATATATGATGCAGCCCATTGGTCCTCCTGGTAGAAACGAACTTATACCGATGGTGTTTCAATTTTTAGTGGATGAATGCGGTATAGCTATCCCGCGTATTGAAAAAGCAGACAAACGATTTGTTTCAGAAGTGGAGGGTATGAAGCACGTGATTATTGAGCCAAGCCGTAATCACTTTGATTACGTCTATGTGAGAGAGGACCTTGTGCTCCTTTCAGGGAACAAGTATCGCTCAAAGAGAAATCACATAAATCAGTTAGTTCGACAATATTCCTTCTCCTATACAACACTTGAGGAAAAATATGTGAAGGATAGTCTTGACCTTCAAGAAAAGTGGTGTCAGATGAGACGCTGTGAGGATGACCTGGACCTTATGGACGAGTGGGAAGCAGTACAGGAAATATTGGAACATTATCAATCACTTGATGTTATGGGCGGTGTAATAATCATTGAAAATAGGGTTGAGGCTTTTACTGTCGGGGAACGTTTAAATGAGAATACGGCTGTTATTCACATAGAAAAGGCAAATCCTGAAATACCTGGACTCTATCCCATGATTAACCAGCAATTCTGTGAAAAAGCACTCAAAGATATTACCTATGTAAACCGTGAGCAGGATTTGGGTATTGAGGGACTTCGCAATGCAAAGCTATCCTATTACCCAGACCATTTTGAAGAGAAATATCAGATACGTATGGTATAAATCACCGTTTGCTTTTTGAAAACATATAAAAGAGGAGACTCAAAACCATTCCAATTATGCATGTAAAGAATGCATAGTGATATGCCTGTGAAGCATAGCAACGACCTGTGCCAACAAAGAATTCAAGCATACTACCCAGTAATTGCATAAAAAAAGCACCACCTGCCATGGTAAAAAAATTGACACCTGCTATAGCTGTTGCTGACATGGTAAGAGGGAAAAGCCCTTTTATATGGGTATAGGTAAGCATACCGAATCCACTAAAAAATCCAAGGGTGAAGAAAAGAATAGAAAAAATAAGGGGGCTTTGAATCTCCCATATGCCTGTTAACGGAATGAGTGTTATAACATACATACTCAATGCAGAAAGTATCACGCGTTTCACAGAGTGAAATCTCTCTACAAGGTGACCAGCCACAGGAGAACCAGCAACCATACCAAGAGAAACCATCATAAGTATATTACCTGCTTCAACAGGTGTATACCCTTTTATATCCATGAGGTAGGGACCCAGCCACAGCCCCTGGAGTGCTACAAAGGTGCCATATCGAAAAAAGGCAATAGCTCCAATCTGCCAGAATGAAAGGTCTCCCAGTAAATGTTTGATGGTCTCTCCAATATTCTTATGAGCAGAAGAATCGTCAGAAGAAGGTATCTGATGATTCGATGGGTTGTGACTGAGTGAAATAAAGACAAGCAAAGAAAGGGCAACATTGAAGATGCCAGCCCATATAAAGGTCTGTCTCCAGCCAATTATGGAGTTCAAATAGGCAAGGGGGGATGTGGCGAGAATATTCCCAAGGGTGCCTATGGCAATAATGGTACCTGAGAGAAGGGCAAATTTATCCTGGGGAAACTTAAGAACAAATACCTTAAGAGAACCCATGAGAACTGAGGCCATGCCAGCACCTATGAGTACTCTTCCTATAAAGGCAGTAATAAAGGAATGAGCAAAGGCAAATATAAATGCACCGAATGCTCCGATAAGGGAGAAAACCGTTATAATAATGCGCGGTCCAATACGGTCAAGAAGCATACCCATGGGAAATTGAAGAAGAGCAAAGGAATAGAAGAATGCACCGCCAAGGATTCCCAGTTTCTCAGCATTCAAGTGAAGGGCTTTCGTAAGGTCAGGTGCAATGATAGCGTTTGTAGAGCGGTAAAACATGGAAAAAGTAAAGAGAGCAGAAAGGAGTATAAACATTACGAATAAATTTCTTTTAATAGACCTTCTCCTTTAAAAGTCGTCGATAATGAGACTGCCGAGTTCAGTGTTATGGATTATACAGTAGGGCTCACATTTGGATTGAACGAGGAAGAATGTTTTGCCCTTCAATAATTTTTCCTCAGTCATAGTATCGTAATTACCACCGCCTTTGGCAATAATAAGGTCAGACTCTTCTATCAATTTTTTGATAGATGGAGACGCAGTATTCATCGCAAAACCTGGAAAAGAAAATGGTATGCCGTTCTCTATCACGCGGGCTACTGTGTCCATACCAACATAGAGTGCATCTGATAGTGTTGCATCGTTGAGTACAGGTTTGCTTCTTACAACAAATGTCACATCAATATCATAGTGCCGTGTAATGAGTTCTATAAAAAGTTTATCGAACACTATCTCACCGCAGTTATCCCCAAGATAGACGAGTTTTTTCGTTGCTGCTAAGCGTTTCTTCAGTTTTTTAATTTGTCTTTGAGAAATATGAGACCCCTTACTATATGTTGTAATTCCATTTTTTATTTGTGCAACTTTCCCCCTCATTATATCTATGGAGTTTCCTATAATGGATAACGTGAGTGCCTCTTCCAATGGGTTTTCATGTTTTAGAATAGATTTTTTCAAATCCGTATAGAGCATGAGTGCCATGTCATTCTGTTCTTTTTTTACTTTCTGTAACGGATCAATGGTTCCAAAACTCTTCTGAAGTATGAGCCATACATCTTGTATAACAGCAGGAGGAGTCATATCCCAGCCGTTTCCATGGAACGCAGCAAGTTTCAGAATCTTTTCCACGAATCGTTTGATTATTTTTTCATCCCTCTCAAATGAACGGACTGTGGTAACTGCCATTCTCAGAATACAGTATATGCAATCAGGCCAAAGGCGCATCTCAGATACCTCTCATTAGCATGTACTATAATGGATTATAGTATGATCTTCAACAGTCTCATATCTTTTTCTTGACAAATTGATCTTGTATAGTTTGAATAGGTATCATGAAAGTATCAGCAGGAAACCCATCGTGTGCTGTATTATTACAGAGTGAATTACGGCGGTATAACCGTCAGATTATTATTCCCAATATAGGAAAAAGGGGTCAGCGTCGAATAAAAAAAGCACGGGTATTCGTTGCAGGTGCTGGAGGTCTTGGATCTATTTCTGCATATTACCTGACAGCAGCAGGCATAGGGTATATGAGAATTGTAGATAAAGACAGAGTAAAAGAGGAAAACCTGAATCGTCAGATAATTCACTGGACTGATGATATTGGGAAACGGAAGGTTGATTCTGCCAAGAAGAAGCTTCAACGCCTCAATCCACTATGTACTGTTGATGCTGTGTACGATGATATTAAGGATGATACTGTTATAGACCTTGTTGGTGATTGCCATCTCATTGTTGATGCAACAGATAATATTACCACACGCCGCATTCTCAATAGAGCGTCCCTTATAAAGGCTATTCCCTATATTTTCGGTGGTGTTGATGGTTTTAATGGTATGGTGACAACATTCATGCCTGGTGAAACACCTTGTTTTGAATGTATCTTTTCTACGTTTGTTGAACGGAAACGCTTAATTGGTGTTATAGGACCATTACCGGGACTTATTGCCTCCATACAGACTTTGGAGGCAATAAAATTGATTCTTGGAATGGAAGATACCTTAAAAGGAAGGTTACTTTTTTTCTCCGGCATTGATATGAAATTAAAAGAGATCAGAATTGAAAGAAATGATACCTGCCCGGTATGCAGTGTTTATAGAAAGAGAGAGATGTAATGACAATGAAAACAATCGAGATTATCCTCAATGGTTATAAAGAGAAAGTTCCAGAAAATATAACAATTGATAAGCTCATATCCTTTTTTCATGAGAAGGATTCCCATGTCATTGTTGAGCTGAATAACAAATACGTGTCTCCCCATACGTATTCATCTGTTGTGGTTTCAGATGGAGACAGGGTTGAATTTATTAACCCGGATTTTGGTGGGTAACATTAAGATATCTTGAGCACCTTAGCACCCCGTATTTTTCCATCTTTCAATTCCATGAGTGCTCTATTTGCTTCCTCAAGACTGTATTCTTGAACTTCTGGCTTTATAGGGATTTTTGCTGCGAGTTCCAAAAAATCGACCACGTCCTTTCGCGTCACGTTTGCCACACTCTTTAGCTCTTTTTCAAGCCACAAATGGGCTGGATAATTGAGCATAAGAAGTGATTCTTTATCAGTCTCTTCCTTTCGGATGGCATTGATGACGAGCCTGCCTCCCTTTTCAAGATGATTGAGCCCCTCAACAACGGGTTTCCATACAGGGGTTGTATCAATAGCAGCATGGATTTTTTCTGGAGGTATGTCAATGATATCTCCTGCCCAGAAGGCGCCTATTTCTAAGGCAAAAGACCTCTCGGATTTGTTTCTGGCAAAGACAAAAATCTTTGAATGGGGGTATAGATAGCGTGCCATCTTCAATACAAGGTGAGCGGAAGCTCCAAAACCAATAAGACCTAAGTTATCACCGTTTTTCAGATTCGTTAATCGTAGGGATCGATATCCTATTGCACCGGCACAGAGGAGTGGCGCTGCCTCTGTATCGGAAAAAGACTGCGGAATAGGACATGCTGATGTTCCTAAAACAACAGTATATTCAGCATATCCTCCATGGGCATCCCTACCGGTTGCTTTAAATGCTTCACAGAGATTTTCATTGCCTTCCATACAGAACCTGCACATTCCACATGAAGAGTGAAACCATGCTACACCAACCCTATCTCCAGGTATATAGGTACTGATATTTTTTCCCACTGTTACCACGGTTCCCACAATCTGGTGGCCAAGAATAATGGGGAACAATGATGGTGGCGTTCTTCCTTCTATTTCATCAAGTTCTGTATGGCATATACCGCACGTAGATACATGTATGAGTAATTCATTATCCCCTGGAACAGGTATTGGTAGATTGACCATTTCCAGAGGAGTCCTATTCTCTCTAAGAGAACACATTTGTTTTAAAATCATTGCTTTCATAGTGTGCATGAGACAATCCTATACGTACCCGTCTGTCATTTCAATAAATTTTTGTAGCCTGTCAAAATACTGATGGAGACCCACATACATGATGTCGTTATGGTTTGCCATGGGGATTACAAGAAGTTCCTTTTTATTCGACCCTATAGTGTCGTAGATTGTTTGAGCTTCTTCTAAAGGGACAAGGGTATCATATTCACCATGAATGATAAGCACAGGAATCTTAATGGTACTTATTCTCCTGAGGGTTTCCTTGTAGGGTTCATTACTATTTACTTTAGTAGAAATGCCGAGGTGATTAAGAATTGTTGCAATATGGGGAAAGCCACTCTCAATAATAATACCTTTAATACTATCTTGATAGGTATACGCCAGTTCAAAGGCTGACGCGCTCCCAAGGGATCTCCCCATAATCCACAGCGCATCTCGTAGCCCTTGCATTCGCAATTCATTTAAAATTGCGTGATAGACTGTATGAGCATCGTGAACCATTGCTTCGAGGGTAGGGACGCCTGTACTCTTTCCATAACCACGGTAGTCAGTAACAATGAGATTTAATCTCCTTTTATAGTAAAGCGGTGCAATATCATCATAGTCACTTATCACCTCACCATTACCATGAAAAAAAAGAATAGTGGGCCATAGGCTATTTCCATTAAAAAAGCGACAGACAATGGAAACATCATCAGGGGCTTTAACGACCAAGTCCAATGCATGGTCTGGACAGGGAGTAAAATCCTTACGTGGATAGAAGATATATTGTAAAAAGTATGGGGTATCGAACATTCTATAGAGTGACATGCGTGGATTGTTATCCTGTGGTTTGCGAGGTTTTGCTGTTTCTCTGTAAAAAGATATCAATAAATGCAAGGGCTGCTTTAGAAAGGTTTTTTTCGCTCACATAGGCAATCGTTACTTCCATGGTAAGGTCCGCATCATCTATGGAAATCTCTTTTAATGTGCCATCGGCAAGTTCTTTTTCAACAACTGATTTTACAACAAAGGATGCTCCTTCGCCGCGCATTACCAATTCTTTAATGCACTCAAGATTGCTTGCTTCATAGAGGATGGTTGGTGATAGATTTCTTTTTTTAAAGAGATCGTTCACAACCTTTCGTGTACCAGAACCTTCTTCCCTCATAATAATAGGTATCTTTGAAAGTTCTTCTACAGTGAACGTACCCTTCCTGGCAAGTATATGTTCAGGCGATGACACTAAGAGTACTTTCTCTTTTCTAAACGGGATAGTATTTAAAGATTTTGGATAGTTTGTGCTGGCAACAATGGCAAGTTCGTTTTTCAGACTGAAGAGACTGTGAATCATTTCCATAGAACTTCCTTCATTCAGTCGGATCTTGACGTCCGGGTAGAGGGCATGGAATTGAGATATATAATTGGGCATGAGGTAACGGGCGTATGTTTTTGTTGTGCCTATATGAAGCGCTCCACGTTTAAGGTTTTTGATTTCATGGAGTGCCCTTTCCGCTTCATTTTCAAGGTTAAATATTTTGTCTGCGTAACTGAAGAGGATCTTCCCTGGTTCTGTTAAATGAACTCTTTTTCCCATCTTATTAAAAAGCTTTATTTTTAATATATCTTCGAGTTGTTTTATCTGTGAAGAGACAGCAGGCTGGCTTATGGACAGGGAACTCGCTGCCTTTGAAAAGTTCGATTGTTTTGCTGCTTCATAGAAAATACGTAATTGATTAAAGTTCATGACCCCCATAAATATTATTCCATAACTTTTACTTATAGACAATATAATAATTATGTATTTGACAATTTTTTTTATAGTGCTATTGTTAAATTATAAATCAAAAAATGGAGGAGGGTTATCATGAAAAGCATGCGGGATTTTATTGAAATTGCAGAAAAGGAAGGTCAGCTTAAGAGAATAAAGGCAGAAGTAGACTGGGATCTTGAGCTTTCTCATATTGCAAAATTGAATGAAGAGCAGGGTGGTCCGGCACTTTTATTCGAAAATGTAAAAGGCTATAAAACACCTGTTATCACAAGTGTTTGCACCACAACCGAACGACTTGCCATCATCATGAATGAGCCCAGAAATTCTACCCTTGTGGACCTTATGCGGGCGTGGGTGAAAAAGGGTGAAAAAAAGATACCGCCTAAATGGGTAGATAAAGCGCCATGTAAAGAAAATATTATGATGGGTAAAGACATCGACCTCTTTAAATTTCCTGCTCCTAAATGGTATCCCCGAGATGGTGGCCGTTTTATTGGAACCGCACACTTTATTATTTCCAAGGACCCTGAAACAGGATGGGTTAATCTTGGAACTTACAGGTCTCAGCTCCTCGCGAAAGATAAGATGGGTACACAGTTTATTAAAGGTAAGCATGCGGACATAATGCTTAAAAAATATGCTGCCATGGGTAAGCCCATGCCCGTAGTTTCTGTGATTGGATGTGATCCTATTCTATTTCTTACCGGTGCTGCCCGTATTTCTGCTTTTGTCTCAGAATATGATTTTGCAGGTGCGGTGAGAGGTGAACCCATTGAAGTTATAAAAGGTGAAACTGTGGACCTTCCTATTCCTGCAACAGCAGAGATTGTTATTGAAGGAGAGGTGGACCCCAACGCATTTATGGATGAAGGACCCTTCGGGGAATATACAGGGTATTACTCAGGGGTTGGAACTGATAAGAGAAATTTTATTGATGTCAAATGTGTAACCTATCGTAATAACCCTATACTCTGGGGAACAACGGTTGGACGTGCAGTGACTGATACCCACATGACCATGGCTCTCACATACGGGGCAACCCTATGGGAACAACTCACAAGAGATATGAAGATTCCAGGCATCAAAGCTGTCTATTGTCCACCAGAAGGAGCAGGAAGGTTTTTAGCCATCATATCTGTTAAAACCATGTATCCCGGCCATGCTGACCAGGTAGGTACAGCAGCAATCTCAACTGAAATGGGTGCGTATGGTCTTAAAACAGTCATTGTGGTTGATGATGATATTGACCCCTGGGATATTCCAAGGGTTCTTTATGCAGTAAGCTTTAGATTCCAGCCGAATCGTTGTCAGATAATCCATCGTGGTCGGTCAACACCTCTTGATCCCTCCCTTCCTATCGATGCACGGGATATTACAGGTAGAATTATCATAGATGCCACAATTCCCTATGAATGGAAAGAAAAACCAATTCCAATCGAGCTTGATCCAGCAATGGTAAAGAAGGTTCAGAGCAGATGGAAAGAATTGGGATTTTAAATGTAAGTATTTTTAAAAAAGGGGGTACATATGAGGCCAATACGATATACAGATGAAATGATAGAAGAATTCAAAAGGAATGGCTACTGGACTGATGAAGTTTTTACTGACTTCTGGAAGAGAAATGCAGAAGAGCTTGGCGATAGAGAAGCCCTTGTGGATTCAAAGTATCGTGTTACATGGAAGGAGGCATGGAGACTTCTCAATAATCTTGCCTATGCGTGGGTCAGCATGGGAATTCCCAAGGATGCGCGCATCATCATACAGGCACCCAATAGTGTATATGGTTTTATCGCGCGCATAGCAGCAGACCGGGCAGGACTTATTTCCCTGACCGTATATCCCTATCTCAGAGAAAAAGAGTTAACATACATGGTGGAAAAAACAGAAGCTATGGCTGTGGCAATCCCACATATTTATCGAAAATTCAATTACCTTGAAATGTACAAAGAACTGAGAAAGACTTCACCGTATCTCAAATATTTTTTCCTTTTTGAAGAAGAGGTGCCTGAAGGTGCACCTGAAGGCTCCTTTTCCCTGATCAAATTGGCACAACAGGATGTAGATGCGTCAAAATATGCTGAACTGGATAAGAGGAGATTCAGCCCTTATTATGATGTAGGCCTTCTTACAAGTACAACAGGTACAACAGGTCTTCCAAAACTTGTTGAATGGCCCATAGCTTCAAGGGTCTGCACGTCCAAGGCACGGGTGGATATATGGAAACTAACAAAGGATGATATTACAGTCGCAATAGCACCCCATGCAGGTGGCGCTGCCGGTACTCTCACATACTTTGCTGCACCACTGGTGGGAGCGAAGACTGTCATGATGGAGGAGTTTGACCCTGAAGGTGCTTTAAAGCTCATTGAAAAAGAAAAGGCAACCGCCATAGGGGTTGTTCCTACACACCTTGTGAGGATGCTTGAGGTTGATGAAACAAAATACGATTTGAGCTCCCTACGGTTTATACGATCAGCAGGAGGATATCTACCGCCACAGGTTGCTGAAGAAGCGGAACGAAGATATAAAGCAATCATTACAAGTGACCTTGGAACTCAGGATGTTGGTTCTGTTTCAGGATGCACCATAGATGACCCTGGTGAAATAAGGAGAAGAACAGTGGGGAAGATGCTCCCAGGAAACAAGGTGAAACTCCTTGACGAAAACGGTAATGAAGTCAAAGAAGGTGAACCAGGCCAACTCTGGTTCAGAGGACCCCATGCACCAGCAGGGTATTACCGTGACCCTGAAGCAACTGCACCTGTCTTTGATAAAGATGGATGGACAACAACGGGTGATATTGTTAAGTCAGAGGGCGGCTACTTATGGATTATGGGAAGAGCCAAAGATATGATAATCAGGGGAGGTCAGAATATTTATCCTGCAGAGATTGAAGGTATCCTTAATGAACATCCGAAGATTGCCAATGTTGCAATAGTTGGATACCCTGACAAAGAGATGGGTGAGCGTGCCTGTGCGTACGTAGTTTTAAAGCCCGGGCAGACGCTTACAAAAGAAGAAATGGTAGATTTCCTTAAATCGAAAAAACTTGCGGCCTTTAAACTCCCCGAACGACTCGAAATTGTTGATTCCCTGCCTATTGTCGGTGACTCGGGTAAAGTGGATAAGAAGGTTTTAAAAGCTGAACTGGAAAAGAAGATTGCCGGAGGGCAATAATGAAAACAATACTTGTTGTCTCTACCCTCGATACCAAGGGGGTAGAGACAATTTATTTAAGTAATAAGATTAAAGAAATAGGGAAAAATTCTGTTATTATTGATATTTCTATGAGAAAAAGTGAAAAGATATATGGAGATATTTCACCAGAAAAAGTAGCTGAAGCAGGTGGCAGTAATTATAAAGAGATTCTATCTTCAAAGGAACGAGCAAAAAATACAGCCATTATGACTAAAGGGGCCATTAATATAGCTCTTGACTTGTGGAAAAGAGGGGAGCTTGATGGTATTGTCGGCATAGGAGGCTCAACAGGTTCATTGATGGCAACAGATATAATGAGGGCACTTCCTTTCGGAGTTCCTAAACTTATGATATCTTCAACTGCTGCCCTACCAGGTATGTCCACGCGATATATAGATATTGGAGATATTGCTTTATTCCATTCTGTTGTTGAAATATCTGGTCTCAGTGATATTCTAAAAAATGTTATTGATAGGGGAGCCCATGCCATATGTGGGATGGTTGATGCGCACCCAATCCAAAAAACAAAAGACCGTGCAAAACACAAAGCCATTGCCCTTACCATGTTGGGTCCCTGTGAAAAATGTGCAAGTTATGTACGCACTCAGCTTGAAACAAAGGGTTTTCAGGTTATTGGTTTTTCAGCAGCTGGCATGGGGGACCGTGCTATGGAACTGATGATTTCACAAGGTTTTTTTGATGGGGTTATTGATTTAGCACCAGGAGGTGTTATTGAACATATTATTGGCGGTATGAGGGATGCTGGTCCCCATAGACTTGAAGCAGCATCCAACGCTGGTATTCCCCAGATAATTTCAACGTGTGGTGTCAATCACATTACACCTCCAAAATCAAAATATACAGATGACCACAAATCGAGACGGAAATATGATCTTGATAAATTCCGTACATGGTTGCGGGCTTCTCCTGATGAATTGAAGCTTGCTGCCCGTGCTTTTGCTGAAAAATTGAATAACTCTGTACAACCAGTAAAGGTCATAATACCCATGAAGGGCTGGTCATCCGTTGATACACCGGGTTCGATAACCTATGACCCTCAGGAAGATAAAGTTTTTGTTGATGAATTACGGAAAGCTATTAAACAGGGTATTGATATTATTGAGATTGATGCGAATATGGAAGATCAACTATTTGCTGAATCTGTTGTAAAAGAAAGTCTCAAAGTGTTTGAATAATATTATGTTCACCACCGGGATCTTTTTTCTTTTGAACGTATGAAAGGAGGTATGAATGCTATTATTACCAAAGTTTGATTATTATGAACCAAAGGACCTCTCTGACGCATGTAAGCTATTAACAGAAATGGGTCCAAAAGCAAAAATCATAGCTGGTGGTACAGATATCCTTGTAAATATGAAAAAAGGTGTGATTGCTCCAAAAATGCTTGTTAGCCTTGGTAAGATTCCGCGATTATTTGAAATAGAACGGATGAACAAAGGTATTGCCATTGGCTCCCATCTCATTGTTGCAAAGCTAACAGAATTTGATCTTATCAAAAAGAAATTCCCCATACTGGCAAATGCTGCGGCAGTCTTAGGGTCACCACTGGTAAGAAACCGTGCCACCATAGGTGGAAATATTGTTACAGCACGACCAGCAGCAGACCTTCCTCCGCCACTGATGGCACTGGGAGCGCGCGTCAAATTGAAAAGTAAACGTGGTGAAAGGGAGATAGCCCTTGATAATTTTTTTGTAGGTCCTGGTGCAACTGTTATAAAACCTGACGAAATTCTTACCAAGATTATTATACATGAACAACCGCCCTTTACCGGTGGCCACTATATAAAATTAGGTCATAGAAAGGCACTCGAGATTGCCATAGTTGCAGTGGCATCAAAGATTACACTGAGCAAACCAGATGGTGTAATAAAGGATGCGAGCATTATTCTCAGCGCAGTTGCACCTACAGCTATTCATGCAAAATCCGCTGAAGATGCACTCATTGGAGAAAAACCGAGTGTAAAACTTTTTGAAAAGGCAGCATCTCTGGCAATGAATGATTGTAGGCCTATAACCGATATACGGGGAGGAGCAGACTACCGGCGTGCCATGGTTGAAGTACTGACAAAAAGAACCCTTTCATTTGCCCTGAAAGATGCAAAGAAAAGCAAGAAATAAAGAAAAAAAGAAAGAGGTGAACAATGAAACAGCTTATAACGCTTATTGTGAACAACAAAGCTTATGAAATTGCAGTGGCACCAAATAGAACTCTAACCCAGGTGTTACGGGAAGATTTAGACCTAATAGGTACAAAAGAAGGATGTGGTATAGGAGACTGCGGTGCCTGTGCTGTTATTATGGATGGAAGACCGGTGAATTCATGCCTTGTCCTGGCAATACAAGCAAACGGGTCTGAAATTACAACGATAGAGGGAATTGCTGAAGGGCAGAAACTCCATCCTGTTCAACAGGCATTTATTGAACACGGTGCAATCCAATGTGGTTTTTGTACCCCGGGCATGATCATTTCAGGAAAGAGCCTCCTTGACAGAAAACCAAAGCCAACGGAATTGGAGATTCGCGAAGCCATTTCAGGAAACCTTTGCAGATGCACAGGATACCAGAAGATAGTTGAAGCCATCAAAGCTGCATCTCAAACAATGAAGAAGTAGTAGAAAGGAGGATACGATACCATGAAAGAATTCACGGTTATAAATACACGGCTTCCCAGGGTGGATGCCTATGCAAAAGTCACTGGAAGTGCGCGATATGCAGCAGATCTCTCCATGCCCAATATGCTCTATGGTGCACTGTTACAGAGCCCTTATGCACATGCAAAGATTCTCCATATCGATACATCGAAGGCCAAAAAACTTATTGGCGTTAAAGATATAGTAACTGCAAAGGAAGCAGGTGTTATAAAGTATGGTGTAAGCCCCGCACGTTATGATGAGACGTTATTCTGTGACAAAAAGGTGAGGTACATTGGTGATGAAATAGCTGCAGTAGCAGCTGTGGATTTCGAGACTGCACTCGAAGCAGTATCATTAATCAAAGTGGATTACGAACCCTTGCCTGTTGTTCTGAATGTTTTCGATGCAATCAAAGAAGGTGCACCTGTGATTCATGATGATTTTCCTAATAATATATGTGCAGAGGTACACCAGGAATTTGGAAATGTTGAAGAAGGGTTTAAACAATCAGACTATATTAGAACTGATAAGTTTGTTAATAAGAAACAGGATGGTGCTTTTCTTGAACCTCAGGCATGCGTCGCTGTCTTTGATCTCAATGGAAACCTGACACTGTATACATCCACACAGGTTCCCCACTATGTCCAGCGGACTGTTTCCATGGTTCTTAATATACCCATTGGTAAGGTACGTGTGGTACAGCCTTATGTGGGCGGTGGTTTTGGTCCAAAGGCATCTGCAAATACACTTGAATTGAGTGCCTGTTTGCTCTCTATGAGAACAGGACGGCCTGTAAAGATGGTTTTTACACGTGAGCAGGTATTTTTACACTCCAGAGGAAGGCACCAGTTTTACCATGAATTGACTACAGGTGTTAAAAAAGATGGAACAATTATGGCGCTAAAAAACACCTGTTATCTTGATGGTGGTGCCTATTCAAGCTTTGGTATTGCTACAGTCTACTATGCAGGGTCACTTCTGGGTGCACCGTATAAACTTGCAAACATGAAATATGATGGCTACAGGGTGTATACAAATAAACCTGCCTGTGGTGCCCAGAGAGGACATGGTGGCGTGGCAGCCCGAGCTGCATGGGAACAGCAGCTTGATATAATCGCAGAGGAATTAGGGATAGACCCAATTGATTTCAGGCTTAAAAATGTGAGGGAAAAGGGAGAGGTAACTTGCAATGATTTTAATCTCAGCAGCTTTGGCATGAAGGAGTGCCTTGAGGCAATAAGAGAGCGCTCAGATTGGAAAAATAAAAAGGGCAAATTGCCAAAAGGTAAGGGCATTGGTATGGCATGCGGGTTTTTTGTCTCAGGTGCAGGCTATCCTATTTATCGTTCTGAAACATACCATTCAACAGCCATGATAAAACTATCTGAAGATGGAGGCACAGTGGACCTTTTCACTCCTGCTGCAGAGATTGGCCAGGGTTCTGATACAATATTGAGCATGATTGCAGCCGAAGCGCTGGGTGTACGGTTAGAAGATGTAAAAATCCACTCAGGAGATACAGATTGTGGCGTTGACCTTGGCGCCTATTCATCACGCCAGACACTTATGTCTGGCCATGCAGTAAAACAGGCAGCAGAAAGTGTGAAACAACAGGTTTTAGAGGTTCTTGCAAACAAACTCAATATTCCTGTGGAGGATATGGATATAAAAAACGGATTGATTATTTTCAAAAAAGGGCCTGTTGACTGTTCAGCCCTCAAGTCAAGTTATGTAAAGGAACACAGGGGATGGGTTTCATTGCCTCCTGAATCACACCTAACCTTTCAGGAAGCTGCACGTATTGCCTATCTGGAGAAGGGTGTTATTGTTGGAGGAGGTGCGTACAAACCAGGGGAACTGGGAGGAAAATATAAAGGGGCCACTGTGGGTACATCCCCTGCCTATGGATGTTCAGCTCAGATTGTAGAGGTAACTGTTGATTTGGAGACAGGTAAGGTCACTGTTGATAGCATGACTGATGCCCATGACTGCGGCTTTGCAATCAATCGTATGAATGTAGAAGGACAGATGCAGGGTTCTCTCTCTATGGGATTAGGAGAAGCGCTTTTTGAAGAAGTAAAATTTGACAGTAAAGGAAAGATTGAAAACCCGACCCTTGGTGAATATCGAATACCCACAGCCCTTGACATGCCAAATGTGAATACCATAATTGTGGAGAGCAATGAGCCCAATGGTCCGTTCGGTGCAAAAGAGGTAGGTGAAGGAGCAATCATGCCAACAATTCCGGCAATCTTGAATGCCATATACGATGCAACTGGAGTAAGAATTAATGAATTGCCCATTACAGCTGAACGTGTGTATAATGCATTACAGGAGAAAAAGAAACAGAAATAGGTTATAGGATGTCCATTTTATTTATTCAGAATTGGGATATTATACCCGGGAAGGAATACGAATACACCCAATTCATAAGTGACGTATATATTCCTGAATCCACAACCATGGGATTGATTCCTGTTGGTGGGTATTATGTAGAGGTTGGTTTTGGTCCCCGTGTACTTGCTGTATACACTGCCAGTAGCCTCGAAGAATTGATTCGGTGCATTACAACAAGAGAATTTAAAGACCTGACACTCAAATTAAAATTATATGTTTACAATTACAGGCGAAGTGTCCTTGAACCAACAGGACTGGTGAAAAGAGGAAAGTATACGTTACAGAAAAGTGTATGGAAATTTAATCAATACTATGATCTCCGTCCTGCTATGAAAGAGGCATACGCTGAGTTTGTTGCAAAAGAACACCTTCCCACAATGGAAAAGATTGATTATGTGGAGGTTACTGGCGGATGGAATGTAGTCTTTGGAGGATTCAGCGAAATTATTGCTGAATTTACTTTCAAAGACCCTATTGATATTGGAAGACTCTTAAATAATGAAGATTTCAGGCGTATCACACAAAAACTGAAATATGAGTTTACCATGAACTATATGAGCAGGATTCTCCGTTCCACAGAACAGTTTGATGAACCAAAATGGTTCAAATTATAAAAAATATTGTGGATTTTTCAAAAGGAGGGTATAGTTTTTTTACGTTACAGATGGTTAGAAGAAAACATTGGGAACAAACGATCCAGGAAGGGGGTGACATCAATTCTACTCAATTAAACCACTATAAAGGGGGGTCTTATGGCACAAGAGAAACAATTTCCTTACGCAGAAGAAGTAAAAATTCCAAAAGAACTTGAAGGATGGGAAGAGATGTATCCAGCCTTTCGTCTTTTCAGCGAAGACAGAAGGGACTGGGAAAGAAGGCATTTTTGGTATCAGGATAAGATACATGCGCCTGAGCCACTGTATCCTCTTGATGATATATTTCAGGAGGCATGGCAGATAGCACTATCACAGTACACCACACGGGTATTCTGTATTCCACCTGCCCAGGGTGTTGCCCAGAGAATTCTTGGTTGCTACATGTATATTGCGGCAGTTGAACCTCCACCACCAGAGATAATCCAGGAGAAAGCAGGATATTTTGGAAAAAGGGTTTTTTATGTCTTTGAAAATTATGACAAGATGTGGGATGCATGGATTAACAAATTTCAGAAACTCGGAGAAGAATTGAATGGTATAAAAATTCCTGAAGAATTTCCTAAATATGTACCAGACAATGAGGTCTTCCCTGTACCCCGTGGCTATACAGTAGCCTATGAGCTCATCGAGGCGTTCAACAATGCGGTAAACTATATAATCAAGGGATGGCAGTACCATTTTGAATACCTGAACCTCGCATACCTTGCCTATCTTATGTTTAATGACGCTGCACGTAAGCTTTTTCCAGGCATCAAGGAGAGTGCCATAGGAAAGATGGTTGCCGGTGCAGAGGTTTTTATGTTCAGACCTGAGGAGGAACTCTGCAGATTAAGCAGATTGGCCGTTGCCCACAAATCTGTGGCTAACATATTGAAAAAGGACACATCAGCCCAGCAAAAGATTGATGAGTTAAAGACAATTGATGCGGGTACAAAATGGCTTGATGAACTCGAACGGGTGAAAAACCCGTGGTTCTATGTGTCATGTGGAAGCGGCTGGTTCCACTATGAGGGAAGCTGGATCGATAAGATGGATATACCATTCAGTTACATGAAAAGCTATGTGGAGAGACTTGAAAAAGGCGAAATTATTGAAAGGTCCCTCTCTGCTATCTCTGATGAAAGAGATAGAATTGTTAAGGAATATCGAGATCTCATAAAAACAGACGAAGATAGAAAATCCTTCGATGATGCCTTTAAGATAGTGCGAACAATATACCGCTATGCTGAAGACCACCTTTTCTGGGTGGAACACTGGCTCCATACAATCTGGTTTGCAAAAATTCGTGAATTCGGAAGTTTACTTAAAAAATACGGATTGCTGAAGGAAGTGGATGACATTTATCTCTTCAACAGGTATGAAGTCCCCATGCTTCTTGCAGATCTCGGCACAACATGGGCACTTGGCGAGAATGTTCCATCACGGAGTAAGTATTGGACAAGCATGGCTGAGAAACGAAAAAATATTCTTGAGGCTGCAAAAAAATGGGCACCGGTTCCAGGCCTCGGTATACCACCAGCAGAGGTTTCAGAACCTTTTACTGTTATGTTATGGGGCGTTACTACTGATAAGGTAGGCGAATGGCTCAAGGGTGCTGAAGTGAAGCCTGAAGATGTAAAAGAGATCAAGGGCTTTGCATCATCTGCTGGAGTGGTTGAAGGTCCTGCACGTGTGATGAAACTTCTCGAAGAGATTGTAACGATCCAGCCAGGTGAGATTATGGTTGTTCCCTGCACGAACCCATCATGGGCACCTGTCTTCACAAAAGTGAAGGCTGCGGTTACTGATATTGGTGGATTGACCTCCCATGCAGCCATTGTATCAAGGGAATACGGTTTACCTGCTGTTACAGGAACTGGCGTTGCCACACAGGTGATCAAAACAGGTGATATCATCAGGGTGGATGGAAGTACAGGAACGGTCACCATTGTAAAGCGTAAATAGGAGATTGCAATACACGGGAGGGGATGTGCCATATGTATGCACAACCCTCCCGCACGTTTAAAAGGGGGAGTAACGTATGGCAGAAAAATGGATTTTTTGGTTGGAAGAGGTTGGTGTAGAGCATAATAACCTTGTAGGAAAAAAATGTGCGAATCTTGGGGAAATGACAAAAGCTGGTTTTCATGTTCCTCCTGGATGTGCATTGAGCGTTGATGCATATACTCGATTTCTGAATGAGTCTGGAGCAAAGGAAGATATTCTCAAATATTTAAGCACCTTTAAAGCAGATCCCCATAATATTGCAGACACTATGAAATATGAAGAAGCATCACAAATAATTCGAGGCATTGTAGAGTCAAAAAAGATGCCGCCGGATATGGAAAAAACAATAAGGGAATACTATGCAGGACTCTGCAAGAGAATGAATGCTGATGTAATATCTGTTGCAACACGCTCCGCTGGTCCTGTGAGCCATCCTGGCCAATACGAGACGTATCTTCATGTCCGTGGTGCTGATGAAGTAGTACGATACATTATTCGTGTATGGGCAAGTACATTCAATACACGTTCCATTATTGCGCGGGCGCGACTTAATCTACCTCTCGAATACGATCCTATTGGCGTTGCAGTACTTACGATGGTGGATGCAAAATCTGCCGGAGTAATGTTCAGTCTCAATCCAACGAACGGTGATGAATCAAAGGTTGCTATAGAAGGTAACTGGGGTCTTGGAGAGGCTGTGGTATCAGGCTCAATCAATCCTGACAAATTTATCGTCGATAAGGTTTTGCTTGAGATAGAGGAAAGGACAATTTCCCATAAGACGCTTGAGTTTGCGTATAATGATGCAAAGAAAGAAATGGAATATATTGAATTGCCTCCTGAAAAGGCAGATATTCCTTGTCTTGAAGATAGAGAAGTTATAGAGCTTGCTAAGCTTTCAAAAGAACTTGAAAAATATTTTAAAACACCTCAGGACTCTGAATGGTGTGTATCAAAGACTCTACCTTTTCCTGAGAGCATCTTTTTAGTCCAAACACGGCCTGAAACAGTATGGAGTAAAAAGAAAAAGGAACCGCTACTCGGTAAGAAAAGCGGTTTTGAATTATTAATTGAAAAGGCAGTTACACCGACAAAGATAAAAACATAAATTCTACACAGTGGTTTTCAATTTGTTTTGAAGTGATACGTCGTGAACCTGTACCTTTTTTCAGGGTAATGAATGAATAAAAATCTTCTCATAATTGCAACCCTCGATACCAAAGGTAAGGAAGCGGTCTATGTGAAAGATTGTGTAAAGGAAATTGGAATACAGCCGCTCGTAATGGATATTGGTACCTTAGGAGACCCCCTCATAACACCAGATATATCACGGTACGACCTTGCCCAGACAGCAGGTTATGATTTACGTGACATATTAAAAAGAAACGACCGATCAGGTGCTGTGAAAGCCATGCAGGAAGGTGGTGCACAATATGCTCAGAAACTGTTCAATGAAGGAATTCTTGGCGGTGTGTTTGGTATGGGAGGAGGAACCGGAACATCCATTGTGACCTATATCATGCGATCCCTGCCATTTGGCATCCCAAAAGTAGTTGTCTCTACTGTTGCATCCAGAGATATACGAGAATACATTGGCATTAAGGATATTGTTATGTTCCATTCCGTAGCTGATATACTCGGTTTCAACCAATTTCTCCGTCTCATTCTTGGACAGGCTGCTTATGCTGTTTGTGGCATGATACAAAAGGGTAGTACAATCAAAAAGAGCAAACCCATGGTAGCGGTCACTGCGTATGGGATCAACTCTGTCTGTGCTATGCATGCAGAACCTCTCCTTGCAGAAAAGGGCTATGAGATGATCGGTTTTCATGCCAATGGATGCGGCGGTATGGCGATGGAAGAGATGGTTGCAGAAGGTTTGATTGAAGGTGTCCTTGATTTAACACCCCACGAAATTGCTGACGAACTCTTTGGTGGATACTGTAAGGGAATAGGGACACAACGTTTTGCAACGGCATGTGAAAAGGCTGTACCTCTTGTATTTGCACCTGGAGGTCTCGATAATGCAGTATTCAGCCCCTTTTATCCCATGCCTGATTCCTTGAAAGGCAGAAAGATACATACCCATGATATCCGTTTCTGTGTACGTATGGAAGAAAATGAAATGAAACATTTTGCACAGATTATCGGGGAAAGGCTTAACCGTTCACAAGGATATACCTATGTGCTTATACCAACAAAGGGGTGGTCTGAAGCTGATAAACCGGGAATGGAACTGTATGCACCAGAGATTAACAGAGTTTTTGTTGATGTCTTACGAAAAATATTAAAACCACACATTCCAATAGAAGAAATAGATGTGCACATAAGTGAGCGGGCTTTTGCTCAGAGGGCAATAGATATACTTCATACCATGATTGAAGATAAAAGGCGTAAGCAATAAGATAAACAATGTTTTATTAGAAAAGGCATGCATGACAGTACTGTCTGAAAAAAAAGGAACATTCACGATAGATGCCTATATTAAAAAAATGGGGAACGACCTTTTGGTAGTACTCTCTGGTGGAGATATACATATTGGTGCCGTAGGCATTGCCCAACCAAGACCAAGTTTAAGAAATGAGAGTAAGATAAGCGCCACAAGCTCAGTATATACGTTCCTTGGTCATAAAGAAGATGTTATTGTCAAACCCCTATCTGAAGAACTTTCAAAACGATTAAATAAAAAGGTCGTTGTTGTGGCAGGACTTCATTGGGACCGTATCAGCAACAAGGAGATTGATATGGTCAAAAGGCTTTGTCGGAAGATAACACAGAAAATTATCAAAGAGGTGGGGCAGGAATGAAAAAGATTATTGTGGGTATTACCGGAGCTACTGGCGTTATTTATGGTATACGGTTACTGGAAATATTAAAACAAAAAAAGATTGAAACCCACCTTATTATGTCAGATGCTGCAAAAAAGAATATACTGATTGAAACATCCTATTCCATTAAAAATGTTGAGCGATTAGCCCATACTACTCACAGCGTAAACGATCTCGCAGCACCCATATCAAGTGGGTCATTCATTACACATGGAATGGTTATTATACCGTGCACGATTAAAACACTTTCTGGCGTTGCCCATTCATATAACGATAACCTGATTGTACGCGCTGCTGATGTTATCTTAAAGGAAAGGAGAAAACTCATACTCGTTGTCCGGGAAACACCATTTCACAAGGGGCACCTTGATCTCATGGCGCTTATAACAGAACGAGGTGGTATTGTACTTCCTCCCATACCCGCTTTTTACCACAACCCGAAAACTATTGATGATCTCATTAATCATACCATAGGAAAAATTCTTGATAGCCTGGGAATTGAAAACACCCTTTTTAAACGATGGAAATCAAAAACATAAGACCTCCTGCATTCTAAAAAAATCTTTTTTTATTTGTGGTATTGTATTTGTCATGAATTATATATAGTGTTTTTTTAGAATGCCACTCTGTAGTAAAAATATTGACAATGGACATGCGGGAGTGTTAATAGATAAACTCTCAAAAAGGGAATGTTTAATGGATGCGATTAATTTAACAGAAACAATAGATGTGAGTTTCATTGAGCAGGTGAAAAAGGAGAGTGGAGAGAATCCATCTTTATGTTATCAATGTGGCAATTGTACCGCAGGTTGCCCGTATACTGCTTTTTTTGATTATCCAGTAAGCCAAATAATGCGATTGCTCCAAGCAGGGCAAAAAGATGCTATCCTCAATTCTAAGGCCATCTGGCTCTGTGCAACTTGTGAAACTTGTACAACCCGCTGTCCTTGTGAGATTGACGTGGCGCACATTATGGATACGCTCCGTATCATTGCGCGGAGAGAGAATCGTGTTTCAGAAAAGGATATCAAAACATTCTATGATGCCTTTCTTGATTCGGTGAAAGAACACGGACGGATTTTTGAAATGGGCATTCTGCTCTCCTACAATATAAAATCAGGTCACCTATTCACAGATGCTGAACTCGGACCAAAAGTTTTGCAACGGGGCAAGATTCACTTTTTCCCCAAGAATATAAAGGGAAGAGAAACGATAGCGGGAATTTTTAAGAAATTTCTGGAGAAATCAAAGGAACATGGCTGAAAAAGAGTATGTATATTATGCAGGGTGTTCGCAGGAAGGTACCGCACAAGAGTATGATACCTCATTGAGGGTTGTATTAAAGACATTGGGGGTTTCCCTTGTAGAACCGGAGGACTGGAGTTGCTGCGGTTCAACCCCTGCCCATACAGTAGACCATGTGTTTGCTGCAGCTCTGGGAGCACGAAATCTTGCCATCGTTGAAAGGATGGGAAGAAGTGAAGTAATTACTCCCTGTCCTTCATGCCTTACAGTGCTCAAAAAATCTCATATCAGGATGGTGGCAGATGAATCTTTTAAAAAACAGGTGAACTCCTTACTCGACGAGCCCTATAATGGTAGCGTTAATACAAAATCTGTCCTTCAGATACTGTATGAGGATATAGGACTTAAGCGCCTGGGAGAAAAAGTAACACACGCACTCCCTGATATGAAGGTCGCTCCATACTACGGTTGTATTCTCAACAGACCACCGGAGATAGCCCAGTTCGATGATCCTGAAAATCCTGTTGCCATGGATAAAGTTTTATCAGCCGTAGGAATTACTGTTTGTGATTATGCCTTTAAAGTTGAATGTTGTGGAGCTGCCTTTGGTGTAGCAAAAAGAGAGATGGTCAATAAGCTCACATACAAGGTGCTTTCCATGGCAATAGATGCGGGAGCTAACTGTATTGCTGTGGCATGCCCTCTCTGTCAGCAGAATCTTGATTTACGTCAGGAACAGGTGAATTCGACGATGGGTTCATCCTTCGCCATTCCTGTTCTCTATTTTACACAGATTATTGGTCTTACCTATGGGTTTTCTCCAAAAGAGTTAGGATTGGATAAATTGATTGTAAATCCTGAACCAGTTATTCATTCACGGATACGGGTCGAGAAAAAAGAGGTCGGCACTACTGACACTCAAAAAAAAGTTAAGCGGGAACAAATCACACACGAGGGAATACAATAAATGCGCGTCGGTGTTTTTATCTGTCATTGTGGTAATAATATAGCGGGAACCATTGATGTAAAAAAAGTTGCAGAAGAAGTAAGGAAGCTTCCAGGTGTGGTATACGCTACTGACTATATGTACACGTGTTCTGAACCGGGCCAGGAAGAAATTAAACAGGCAATACAGAATGAACGGCTTGACCGTGTGGTTGTAGCCTCGTGTTCCCCACGGATGCATGAACTCACCTTCAGACGCACTGTTGAGAAGGCAGGGCTTAATCGCTATTTCCTTGAAATGGCTAATATCCGTGAACACATATCGTGGATTGGTGAAGATAAGGAACTCAATACAAAAAAAGCTATCGATCTTGTCACAATGGCAATTTTCAAAGCCATAAAAAACAAACCGCTCTATTCCACGTCCTTTAAGGTAAACAAAAGGGTTCTTGTCATTGGTGGTGGCGTGGCAGGTATGCAGGCTGCCCTCGATTGTGCAGACGGTGGCTTGCAGGTAATATTGGTTGAAAAGAATCCCTCCATTGGTGGTATGATGGCACGCCTCGATAAAACATTCCCTACCATTGACTGTTCAATATGTATTCTTGGCCCAAAAATGGTTGATGTTGCTCAGCACGAGAACATAAAACTTTATACCTATTCAGAAGTAGAAGATGTGAAAGGGTATGTGGGCAATTACCAGATTACCATACGCAAGAAAGCAACCTATGTTGATTGGACCAAATGCACGGGATGCGGTGAATGTATGGAAAAGTGTCCATCGAAAAACGCGTATGACTATTTTAACTTTGGTGTTGCTCCAACACGGGCAATCAATATCCCTTTCCCTCAGGCCATACCGAAAAAAGCACGGATTGACAAAAATTATTGCCGACAATTTATTAAAGGTAAGTGTGGTGTGTGTGCAAAGATATGCCCAACCGGTGCAATTAATTATGAAATGCAGGATGAAATTATCACAGAAGATGTGGGGGCTATTATTGTGGCAACCGGGTACGGTCTTATTGATCTGGAAAAACTTCCTGAGTATGGTGGAGGTAGGTATCCGGATGTTATTTCTGGAATACAGTATGAGCGCCTCCTCAATGCTTCTGGTCCCACCTCAGGACATATTCTACGGCCATCGGACAGAACAGAACCGAAAACCATTGTCTTTGTATCATGTGCTGGCTCACGGGACAAGTCCATAGGTATACCATACTGTTCTAATTTCTGCTGTATGTACATTGCAAAACAGGCCATCCTTACAAAAGACCACATTCCAGATTCGCAATCGTATGTATTCTATATGGATATTCGTTCCCCTGGAAAAGGATATGATGAATTTACCCGGCGTGCCCAGGAAGATTATGGGGTTTACTATATACGGGGACGGGTATCACGAATCTATCCAAAAGGCAAAAAAATGGTTGTCCGGGGTGCTGATACACTCTTGGGGACACAGGTAGAAATCGAAGCTGACCTTGTTGTTCTCGGAACAGCAGTTGTGGCTTCCCAGGGGGCTCGGGAACTTGCTGAGAAACTTCACATATCATACGATACCCATGGATTTTATGTAGAAAGCCATCCAAAATTGCGGCCTGTTGAGACAAATACATCCGGTGTGTTCCTTGCAGGGGCTAACCAGGGGCCAAAGGATATACCTGCTTCAGTAGGCCAAGGAAGTGCAGCGGCAAGCAAGGTTCTCGCACTCTTTTCCAAGGATATGCTTGAATCTGACCCTGCAATAGCTGTGGTAAATCCGAACGCCTGTGTTGGTTGTCTTAAATGTTTGCAGACATGTCCTTTTGGTGCAATCCAAGAAGAGGAATTGCGGGGCGGGAAAAAGGTAGCAAAAGTTATTCAAACGGTGTGTGCAGGATGTGGCGTGTGTACCTCCACTTGTCCCTGCGGTGCGATCCAGTTACAGCATTTTACTGATAATCAAATTTTGGCTGAGGTTAATGCCCTATGTCAGAGATAAAACCCAAGGAACTGCGTATCATTGGTTTTTTATGTAACTGGTGTTCATATGGAGGTGCCGATACAGCGGGTGTAAGCAGATTTAAACAGCCCACTGATTTACGTATTATACGAGTACCATGTTCAGGAAGGGTCGATCCATTATTTATTGTGAAGGCTTTGCTTAATGGGGCTGATGGAGTTTTGGTATCAGGATGCCATCCACGGGATTGCCATTATTCTGACGGAAACTTTTACGCCCGGAGAAGGCTCGAAATGCTCAAGCGGTTTCTCCCCTTTATTGGAATAGATGAAAAACGATTTCACTATACATGGGTTTCTGCATCAGAAGGAGCACGGTGGCAACAGGTGGTGACTAATTTTACGAAACAGATACATATGCTCGGGTCATTACATTCAAAAACAGGAGAACAGAGTGAATCTTGAAGGGTTGCGGGAAATAGTCTCCCAAGTACTTCCTGATGTTCATGTCTTTATAGGGTACGCACAGGGTTTTGACCCGCTTCATGCAACCCCGCTTTTTGTCCGCACACCAGAGGACATCAATAAACTTATCTGGAATCCTCTCTGTGTTCACAATCTCACGACATACCTTCCGTTTCAGAAAAAGAAGGTCGGTATTGTTGTAAAGGGATGTGACAGTAGAACAATTATTCAATTTATGCAGGAAGGGCTGATTGACAGAGAAAAGATTGTCATTGTGGGGTTACCGTGCAGGGGTGTTATCAGTGTTACAAAAGTACTGAAGGCCATTAACTATGAACAGATAAACTCCCTTACATGTGAGGGAGAAACATCCGTTACCGTAATAACCTCACATGGGGAACACCGCTTCTCTATAGAAGATGTAGCACCAGATAAGTGTAAAACCTGCCAGTATCCAACACCACTCGTCTATGATTACCTTGCAGACGATCCTATAACGTCAGACAAACCTCCAGATGCCGTATATAAAGACATACATGAATTCGAACAAAAGCCTCTTGAAGAACGATGGGAATATTGGAAAAAAGAACTTGACCGTTGTATCCGCTGTTATGCCTGTCGGAATGCCTGCCCTCTCTGCGTATGTCAGGATAGTTGCATTGCAGAAACACGGGACCCTCACTGGATAACTCAAAAACTTACTATTCAAGAAAAATTTATGTTTCATATGATCCATTCGCTCCATCTTGCAGGCAGGTGTGTGGAGTGTGGTGAATGTGAACGGGTATGCCCCATGGGCATTCCGGTGAGTACGATGAAGAAAAAAATCAATGCAGAAATTAAAAAGCTGTTTAATTATGTACCGGGAACTCAACCAGGAGAGAAACCCCCTATGTATATATTCAACGTTGAAGAAAAGAATATAGAGGAACATAAATTATAATGGCTGAAATAGGTTTTATTCCAAAAGATAGGCTCAGAGACTTTTTAGAAACTGTAAACAAAACTATCCCTGTGTATGTACCCTGCTGTGAAGGTGACGTGGTGCTTTTCAGACGCTATGCTGTGGATAATGTCCTCTGCTTGGATAGACCTGCACATACACCCCCAAAGACAATCATTTTCCCTCAAAGTGAATGCCTGTTTACTTTTCGCTTTGAAAAAGACCCTCATGATCCAAAGAAAACAACGATACAGCTTGCGGAACCAGAAGAACCTTCTGAAGCCATTATATTTGCTGCCCGTCCGTGTGATGCGAAGGGGTTTACCATCTATGACAGAGTATATATAGATACGGATATGCCTGATCCCTACTATAAAAAACGGCGTGAAAAGACAACAATTGTCACAATGGTCTGCCCATCACCATCTCCAGGATGTTTTTGCACAGCAGTGGGTGGCAGTCCTGCCAACAGAGAAGGGGCCGATGTGATGATGACAGAACTTGAGAATGGTTATGTTTTAGAATCACTCACAGAAAAAGGAAAGGCATTGCTTCTTTATCAGTACGTAGAGGATGGTCAGGCGTTTCGAGAAGCTGCAGAAGCTAAACAATTAGAAGTTAAAAACCTGGTACATGCTCCGTTTCAGAAAGAAGGGGTTTATAACATATCAAAAACCATTTTTAATTCAGACGAATTCTGGGAAACTGAAATTGATAAGTGCATTAGTTGTGGAGCGTGTACCTATCTATGTCCTACCTGTTATTGTTTCAATATCACTGACGAACACGCTATAACCCGTGGCGAGAGGCTCCGTAACTGGGATGCCTGTATGTTTTTTCATTTTACTCTGGAAGCCAGCGGCCATAATCCACGACCAACAAAATACCAGCGATTTAAAAACAGGGTAGGGCACAAGTTCCTGTATTATCCTGAAAAGTATGACGGAGTGATTGCATGCTGTGGGTGCGGTCGATGCATACGCCATTGCCCTGTATCCGTCGATATACGAGAAATTGTTGCACACCTTCAGAGTTCTACCTCTGATGTATCAAACACCAGTGAGAAGGAAAAGAAAGGTGATTAAGAATCCATACCTCCCAGAACTTGTAACGATAACAAAAATCATTGATGAAACACCAAACATTAAATCATACCAGGTTATCTTCAATGATCCTGAACGAATGAAAAATTTCTCATTTCAACCAGGTCAGGTAGGTCAACTCTCTGTTTTCGGTGTCGGTGAATCTACATTTGTTATTAACAGCCCTCCAACGAGGATGGAATACCTTCAGTTCAGCGTTATGAAGGCAGGAGAAGTTACAAGTGCCATCCATGAACTCTATGTCGGTGACCAGATTGGGCTGAGGGCACCTCTCGGCAACTGGTTCCCATACGAGATGATGAAAGGTAAAAAAATTCTTTTTATAGGTGGAGGTATTGGTCTCGCTCCATTGAGAACATTGATACTTTTTATGCTTGATAACAGGGATGATTATGGTGATATCACGATTATTTATGGAGCACGGACTCCACCAGACCTCTGTTACAAGAAAGACTTGAAAGAATGGGAATCCCGTTCAGATATAGAGTTGATACTTACGGTTGACAACGAATATCCTGGCTGGGATAAAAGAATCGGTTTTGTTCCAACAGTTCTCAATGAAGTTGCTCCGTCTCCTGACAATACAGTAGCCATTACCTGTGGCCCCCCCATTATGATAAAATTTGTGCTGGAAGGCCTTGCTAAATTAAAGTTTCAGGATGACCATATCATTACCACACTTGAAAGAAGAATGAAATGTGGTATAGGCATATGCGGACGGTGCAATATAGGGACAAAGTATGTCTGCAAGGATGGTCCGGTCTTTTCTCTTGCCCAACTCAAAGAATTACCTCCTGAATAGCATTGATTTTCAACAAAAGGTGTATAATAATATACCGCTTGCCTGAAAAAGGGTATGTAAAATAATTCAACAGAGAGTGGGACAATGCATAATATTGGTGTCGTTGGTGTGCAGTGGGGCGATGAAGGAAAGGGTAAAATTATTGATATACTCAGTGAGTATGCTGATGTTATTGTTCGATTTCAGGGTGGTGCCAACGCAGGACACACTATTGTTACGCATGGAAAAAAAATCATTCTACATCTAATTCCTTCAGGAATTCTTCACGAGAATAAAACATGTGTTATTGGTAACGGTGTTGTACTCGATCCTGAAGTCTTTCAGCAAGAAATAGAGAAATTGAAATCCCTGGGATTTATCAAAGACGACAAACGCCTCATGCTCAGTACCATGACCCATGTGATTATGCCCTATCATAAAAAGCTTGATATACTCAAAGAATCAAAGGGAACAAAAAAAATAGGAACGACTGGAAGGGGCATTGGTCCTGCATATGAAGACAAGGTGGGACGGAAAGGTATCAGGGTTATAGACCTTCTGGATAAAAAAATATTTACAGAAAAAGTGAAACAGAATCTTGAGGAGAAAAATTTTCTTATTAAAAAGTTTTATAAAGATGTACCATTCAAATTGAGAGATATTAGTAAACCGTACAGCCAGTATCGTAGATTGTTGAAAAGATACGCTACAGATACAGTTCAGTACCTCCATACATGCATTAAAAAGAAAAAAAGAATCCTCTTTGAAGGGGCACAGGGTACATTTCTTGATATTGACCATGGAACCTATCCGTTTGTTACATCATCAAATACGGTGGCAGGAAACATTTCATCTGGTTCAGGTGTATCACCAAAGTCTATCGACTATATTCTCGGAATATGTAAAGCATATACAACACGGGTAGGAGAGGGTCCCTTTCCAACGGAACTTTTTGATGAAACTGGAAATACACTACGCGAAAAGGGTATGGAGTTTGGCTCTACAACGGGAAGACCACGTCGATGTGGATGGTTTGATGCCGTATTAGTAAAACGGGCTCTTCAGTTAAATGGTGTTGACGGATTGTGTATTATGAAACTTGATGTCCTTGATGTCTTTGACACAATAAAAATATGCACGCACTATAAAAAGGGTAAACGCTATATTACACAACCACCGGTGAATGCTCAATATTTAGAACAGTGCGAGCCTGTGTATGAAGAAATAGAAGGATGGAAGACATCTATCCGTGGTATTACCCGATATACAGATCTTCCGACAAAAGCTAAACGATATCTCGAACGATTGGAAGAAATGCTTCAGACCAGGATAGATATCATTTCAACTGGTCCTGAAAGGGAAAGCACAATCATTCTCCATAACCCTTTCGTTGTATAAGTTGTCAGTGCAATCTCTCCGTGCACGCGTAAAATGTATTGACTTTGATATGTTCTTGAGTTTTAATTAAGCGATTTATAATACAGTGTCTTATATAGGAAGGAGGGAAAGATGAATGCCTGCAGTGATCGTAAGAGATGGAGAATCCTTCGAAAGCGCCCTGAAGAGATTTAAAAAGCAGTGTGAAAAAACAGGAATTCTTTCTGAAATAAAAAAACGCGAACACTACGAAAAACCAAGCGTAAAAAGAAAGAAAAAAATACTTGCTGCCAAGAAAAGGGCTTTGAAGAAATTTAAAAGAATTTCAGAAAAAGGTCTCTATTGATGAATGGTAAGGAACGTATTCAAGCACTCCTTAAAGAATCGTTGAAGCAAAAAGATACGATTCGTACGTCTCTATTAAGGATGCTTCTTACTGCAATAAAAAATAAAGAAGTAGAAAAAATAGGTCCTTTAACGGATAATGAATTTTACACCATTGTTAAAACATCTATTAAACAACACCACGAATCGATAGAAAGCTTTAAAAAAGGAAACCGGTTTGACTTAGCTGAAAAAGAAGAACAAGAGTTAGAAATTTTAAAAGAATTTTTACCTTCCCAATTAACCACAGAAGAAATTTCAAAAGAAATTGAAGAGGCAATTATAACCCTTAGCGCATCAAGCCAGAAAGATATGGGAAAAGTAATTAAATTTCTCATGGAGAAATACCCAGGGAGGCTTGACGGAAAAGTGATAAGCGAAATGGTGCGTCAACGACTATCTTCACCGTAGGTAGTCACAACGCTCTATGATTGACAAAACCTTATCATACCTTGATTTTACAAAGCTCATTGATATTCTCAGGCAATATGTTTCAACGCCGTTTAGCCTACACTTAATTGAAGCATTGCATCCGCTCCATACTGTCGAAACAATCACAGACAGACAGGACAAATTAGAGGCTACCATAGAAGTAATCAAGTGGGATGGAAAAATTCCCCTTGGTGGCATGCCTGATATACGTGGTATAATTAAACGGATTTCCATTGAGGATACTATTCTCGATATTCATGAGTCTTTGCAGATAGGATATTTTTTAAAGGTCTGTAACGACATCGTAACGTTTTTAAAAAAAGCCCACAAAAAACAACCATTTATAACAACGGTGATAGAAAGAATAAAACCATTGCCCCGTGTTTTTAAAAAAATATTTACAATAATCAATAGTGAGGGTTTTATAGAGGATTCTGCATCGTATGAACTGTCGCGGATTAGAGCCGAAATATTTACCCAGAAAGAACGAATCAGAAAACAGCTTGAGAAAATTATGGAACGCGATGGTGTCCAGTCAGTCCTTCAGGATTCTTATATATCGTTACGGAATAACCGATATGTCATACCCCTAAAACCTAATTTTAACCAGGTATTGTCTGGGATAGTACACGATTACTCACATTCTTTAAAAACCTCGTTTGTTGAACCCATGGAATGTATAGAACTAAATAATACCCTTAACATTCTCACAAACGAAGAACAGGAAGAAGAAAATAGAATCTTGAAAGACCTAACTGAGTTTATTCGACATAATATGTCCGACATTGAGACAAATCTTATCACAATAGCAGAGCTTGATTTTTACCATGCCCTTGCATTGTTCAGTGTATCGTTTAATTGCGTACGACCAGAAATCACTAATCAGCATAGTATGGAAATTAAAAAGGCAGTAAACCCCTTTATCTTATTAAGTAAGAAAGACAAAACGGTTCCTATAGATATTTTATTACACAACGATAAACAGGTAATGATAATCAGTGGCCCGAATGCAGGGGGTAAAACAGCTGCACTAAAAACGATAGGCCTGTTATCAGTCATGGCTCAATGCGGTTTATTTATTCCTGCGTCGGGCAAACCCTGTATCCCCTGTTTTTCAAATGTCTTTGCCATTATTGGTGATGAACAGGACATTTCAATGGAACTGAGTAGTTTTTCAGCACACATCCGTGCGATTAATGATGTATATACTCTTTCCAGGGGTGGCGAACTTATACTGATAGATGAAATAGGAAGTAACACGGAACCGCAGGAAGCAGCTGCCCTTTCTATGGGTATTATTGATGGGTTTATTGAAAAAGGGTGCAGAGTGATTGTAACAACTCATCTGAATCTACTCAAAGCCTACGGGTATACGAAGCCATGTGCTATCAATGTGGCAACTGCCTTCGATTCAGATACGGTACGGCCACTCTATACACTTCTCTATGGCACAGCAGGATATAGTAACGCACTTACTGTAGCAAAAAATCTAAAACTCCCCTCTCGAATTATAGAGAAAAGTCAAGAATATGTTGGCAGTCAAGAGTTTCTGCTCAACGATCTTATCGCGGCATTGCAGGATAGCAAAAAGAGAATAGATGAAGAACTGATGCACATTTCTCACCTAAAAGAAGAACTGAAGAAAAGACTCTCTGCATTAAAAGAAAAGAAAAAGGAGTATATAAAACAGTTTGAAGAAAAATGTGCGCTACAACTCGTGACATTTGAAAAAGAGCTCAAAGAGATTGAAAAAGAGGTTGCAAAGAGAGAACGGTCGTCAATAAAAAAAGGTAAAGAGCGTATTGATGCCCTACGAAAAAAATTTATTAAACACGAACTTCCTCCAACAGAAAAGATTACTGTCGGCGACTATGTACAAGTAAAAAGCCTTGGAACAAAAGGATATGTAGTGGATGTGGAAAACGATATATACGATGTGGTAATCGGCAATATTCGAACAAAAATACAGAGAGACTATATTGACAAAATACACATTGACGAGCGTACATTACGGAGCAGCAATACCATACAGGTTGATGTGGAATCGATTCAGGAACCCCAGATTAATCTCATGGGTATGCGGGTAGAAGAAGCCCTCAATGAACTTGATAAATTTATCGATAGAGCTGTTGTTCAGGGTGTATCAAAAATACGTGTACTTCACGGGATTGGTACCGGTAAACTCATGAGCGCTGTACGAAGTCATCTTTCTCAGACTGGATATGTAAAAAGCCTGAAACATGAAGAAAAGAATACAGGCATAACTATTGTAGAGTTATTATGAATTCACAAATAGATGTACTTTTACAACGGATAAATATTTTTGATGTTATATCGAGGTATGTGAAATTAAAAAAAGCCGGTAAAGATTTTATCGGAATTTGCCCCTTTCATAAAGAAAAAACACCGTCATTCACAGTGAGCATACAAAAACAGATGTTTTATTGTTTCGGTTGTCACGAAGGCGGCAATGTAATCAATTTTGTAATGAAATATGAGAATCTCAACTTTCAAGAAGCAATAGAAAATCTGTCACGTCAGTATGGGATAGAAATAAGCCATAAAGGGTTTGGTAGAAAAAACACTACCCACGATGCGCTCTATAAACTGGCAGAATTTTATCATAAGAGTCTCAAAACAGCGAAACAGGCAATGGAGTATCTTTTACAGCGGGGCATTGATGAAGCAACCATCCATGAGTTCATGATTGGATTTTGCGAAGGACAACGATACCACGTAAAAGATTTTTTAAAACAATCAGGAATAGCCCTTGATATTTTTCTGAGCACAGGAATTATTCGAACGAAAGATGGGGAACCCTATGACATGTTTCAGGGACGGATTGTTATACCTATCTTTGATATTAATCAAAAGGTTATCGGATTTGGCGGAAGGGCTTTAGAAAAAGATAAAATTCCAAAATACATTAACTCGCCTGAATCATCCATATTTTCAAAACGATTTTCTCTGTTCGGAATAGATAAAACAAAAAAATATATTACAGATGCTAACGAAGTCATTATTGTTGAGGGGTATTTCGATTGTATTTCCCTTTATAAACGTGGATTGAGAAATGTGGTTTCAACCCTTGGTACCTCTATAACAGAAGGGCAGTTGTCAAAGTTACGGAACTACTCAGAAAATATTACTCTCATGCTTGATGGCGATGAAGCAGGTATCAAGAGTTCTTTGAGACTTATTGAGCTTTTCTCTGAGCTTGAAATCAACGGGACAATGGTTGTATTGCCTGATGGATACGACCCGGATAGTTTTGTACAAGAAAAAGGAATAGATGGCATTAATAAAATCCTCCAAAACAAAAAACCTATATTAGATTATTATTTTGATTATGCTATTACAAAGTATGGTTTGAATACACTGGAAACAAAGATTAGTTTTATAAAATCTGTTATGCCATATATAAGCAACATCAAAGACACAGTAACAAAGAGCCTCTACATTAAACGAGTATCTGAACTTACAGGAGTTGAAGAAAAAGAATACTGGGATAAACTCCAAGACCGGATTATTGATTCACCAGTTATTAAAAAGGAGGATACCTCCCGTATTATTGAAAAAAAGATAATTGGTATATTACTCCACAGACCTGAATTATTGCCCTTTTTTAAGATAAAAGGCGCCATTACCTATATTCGTGATGAAAAAATAAAAGAGATACTCTCGATAATAACCTCATACTTTGAAAAAAGAAAACATCTGGAAATTTCTCATTTTATTAATGTCCTGGAAAAGGATGATATAAAGGAGTATGTCATTGATGCGGTATTCAATACATCAGACAGCGAAAAGAATGAAGCTGAAAAAGTTCTTGTGGATTATATAACCTATATCCAGAAAAAATATTTTCATGAAGAAGCAAAGCGATTAACAGAATCTCTTGCTGCAGCTGAAAAAAAAGGAGACGAACACGCTATTTCAGAACTTCTTAAGAAAAAGCAGGAAGTGTTGATGCTATTAAAATCCAATACCACAGTGAGGTAACCATGCCTGACAAAGTAAAAGTCTTTTATAATTATGACGAAAATCCACACGAAAAAGAATTGAACGTCTTGATTTCCGATCCTGATAAACACGAGAGCATCTTTGATGATATAGACATTTTTGAAATAGAATCAGACAATGAGACAACATCATTTGGCGATATGGATACTGCTGAAACATTTACTGATAGTTTAGAAGGAGCCTATGATGAAGAGCCATCCAACCCGATTCGCCATTATATACGGGAGATGGGTAACATGTCACTCCTCACACGGGAAGGAGAAAAAGAAATTGCTATACGAATGGAAAAATCAAAAGAGGCAATCAGAAAAATTCTCCTTACCTTTCCTGGAACAGTGAAAGAATTATTAAACGCCCTCCATGCCTTAAAATCCTCAAAGGCAACGGTAAAAGATATTACCTTTGACATTGATGAAGAAGAAGATGTCGATACAGAGTTAGAATATCAGAGGGAACGGGTTATTGGATTATTGGAGCGTTTAAAAAATCGCTACACAAAATACAAAAATACACGTCAACAGCATAAAAAGAAAAAATACTGGGAAGAGATTACACAGATTATTACAGAGATTAATCTCGGAAGAAAAATAACCGAAAGAATTATTATGAGGATAAAACGATATGTAGAGCGGATAAAACGGTTAGAAAAAGAATTAAAAAGTCTCAAACAAAAGAAAACGAAAGGAAAGATAAAACAGATTGCCCGTATTAAAAAGAGAATCGAACGGATTGAACAGGAAATTTCCATTTCACCACAGAAACTGAAACGGTGTCTCAGTGACATTGAAAAGGCTGAACGAAAATGTATACAAGCAAAAAATGAGCTCGTCAAGGCAAATCTACGGCTTGTGGTGAGTATTTCAAAAAGATATACCAACCGTGGACTCTCATTGCTTGATCTTGTCCAGGAAGGAAATATCGGTTTAATGAAGGCTGTCGATAGGTTTGAGTACAAGCGGGGCTATAAATTTAGTACCTATGCGACATGGTGGATTCGCCAAGCCATAACACGAGCGATTGCAGATCAATCACGAACAATCAGGATTCCAGTCCATATGATAGAGACTATTAATAAAATTGTACGCGTATCGAGAGAACTCGTTCAAGAGCTCGGACGTGAACCCTTCCCAGATGAAATAGCAGAACGCATTGGCTTCTCGGTTGATAAAGTACGAAAAATATTAAGGATTACAAAAGAACCAATTTCACTTGAAACACCGATAAGTGATGATGAGGACACGCATTTAGCTGATTTCATAGAAGATAAAAACACTGCAACACCACAAGATTCGGCCATTTATTCTGATCTCATTGAGAATTTAAATAAAGTCCTACACACGTTGACCCCCCGTGAAGAGAAGGTGGTGAGAATGAGATTTGGTGTTGGTGAAAAACATGACCATACCCTTGAAGAAGTGGGAAAGGTATTTGATGTTACTCGTGAAAGAATTCGACAGATAGAAGCAAAGGCACTAAAAAAGCTAAAGCACCCTTCACGGGCACAAAAGCTCAGATGTTTTATTGAAAGTTAAATATCAGTCTTTTTTCAACATGTCTTTGTCTTATAAATTTTTAACTCTTGATTGATATAATAAAATAATCTTTTTATATTTAGTATGTTACAAGCCAATCAACGGATAGACTTTTTCCTTGACAAACGAATGCCATTAAAATATTGTATACAGAATTTCCTTCATTTTTTTCTAAGGAGGCAAAAAAGATGGATTTTAAGTTAACCGAGGAACAGGAATTTTTTAAAAAAACAGTAACAGATACAATAGATAGAATTGTTACACCCAGGGCTCAGGAGATTGATGAGAAGGATGAATTCCCATGGGATGTGTGGAAGGAATTTACAAAACTGGGATACATTGGCCTCCGTTATCCAGAAGAAATAGGGGGGATGAATGCTGATAAGATTATGTGCATGATATTCTATGAAGAAATCGCACGGGCATCTGTTGGTTTTGCCCAGAGCGTTATTATGAATATACTGATGGGAACATATTTTCTTTTCAGATTTGGCAGCGATGCAATAAAAGAACGGTGTCTGTATCCAGCAATGAGAGGTGAAAAGATTGCTACAATATGTTTTACTGAAGACCAGTCAGGATCAGACCTCGGAGCCACACGAACCACAGCAGTAAAGGATGGCAATGGATGGAGAATTAATGGAACGAAAATGTGGATTACAAACGGACCCATCTGTGATTTCTGTACTGTACTCGCTACAACTGATCCATCAAAAGGATTAAAAGGTTTAAACTTCTTTTTGGTAGAGAAAGGAACAGAGGGGTTCTCCAGCGGGCAGATTATTAATAAACTTGGATGTAGAGGAACGGTTACTGGCGAACTTGTTTTTGATAATGTATGGGTGCCGGATGAGAATTTCCTTGGTGAAGAGCTTGGAAAAGGTGTTGTTTATGTGGGAGACATTCTTGATGAGGTACGATTAATGACTGGAGCCATGGCACTTGGCATTGCAAAGGGTGCATATAATGAGGCACTCGAATATTCAAGGAAAAGGATTGCCTTTGGTCAGCCTATCGGCAATTATCAGTTGATTCGTGAGAAGTTTGCTGAAATGGATACCTTGATGAATGCAGCACGTCTTCTTTTATACTACGGGTCATGGCTTCTTGAAAATAAAATGGATTGCAGGGTTGTAGCTGCTGAATCAAAAATGTTCGCCACAGAAGTCTGTCTTAAGGTTGTTGACGAATTAACAAGAATTTATGGTGCAAATGCATTTGCGTATGAATATACGCCCCAGAGATATTTCAGAGATGCCCGATTTCTCTTATATGGTGGCGGAACTCATGAAGTATTAAAAGATTTTATAGGAAGATCGCTAATTGGAAAGTTATGAGTGTACATAGTAAAAAAAGGTCACGCTATGTATACGCAAGGAGGATACGGTGAAAATACTCGTTTTCATTAAACAGGTGGCTGATTCAGAAGCAAGGATAATCATTTCAGCAGACCACAAATCTCTTGAGATAGAAAACAAATACACGTTGAATTTTTTTGATGAATTTGCGGTTGAGGAGGCAATACGTATAAAAGAAAAATTCAAAGACAGCCAGATCACTGTTTGTACCTTTGGTGCAAAGAGGTCTATTGAGGCATTGAGAACCACCATCGCCATGGGGGCAGATAGAGCATTCCTTATTGATAACACACAATATCCATCAGAAAATCCCATGGTTGTGGCTACAATACTGGCTCGTTTTGCTCAGCAAGAGGGATTCGATATCATCCTGTGCGGAAGACAGGCCATGGATGACGAGAATGCTCAACTTGGTTCTATGATAGCAGAACTTCTTTCAATACCACATATCAGTGCCATCATGAAGCTTGAGATTATTGGTGATAAAAAAGTGCGGGTCGAGAATGAAATAGAAGGTGGCAGGGCTACCATAGAAGTTACATTGCCAGCGCTTTTTACAACACAAAAGGGGCTTAATGAACCTCGGGTACCATTAATTACTGGCGTTATGAAGGCAATGAAGGCAACTATTCCAGTCATCGATCCCCTTACATTGGGCTTAACTAAAGAAGAATTGGATTCCTATGCTGCAATGATGCACCTATTTTCCTACGAACCGCCACCCAGCAGACCGCCTGTTAAAATAATCGAAGGTGAAACACCTGAAGAAAAAGTGAATAAGTTAATAAAAATTTTAAAAGAAGATGCAAAAGTGCTATAGAGGAGACTACTATGACAAACAATATATGTGTTTTCATTGAAACAAAAGACAGGTCGGTACGGAAAGCATCCTTTGAATTATTATCAAAAGGCAAAGAAATAGCTGAACAGGTTTCCTCCCAACTCTATGCTATTCTGATTGGGTACAACATTAGTTCCCTTACAGAAGAATTAAAGCCATATGCACATACGGTTGTTGTTGTTGACAATGAGGCATTACAAGAATATCGATGGGATACCTATGGTGATGTGCTGGAGAAACTTTTCAAACAATATACGCCCTATTTAGTCTTTGGGGCATCGACGACTACTGGTAAAGATCTTTTTCCGAGACTGGCAGCTCGGTTAAAAGGCTATATCATTTCTGATGCTGTGGGTATTACACTGGATGGCACACAAGTAAAAGTTAAGAAACCCCTCTTTGGTGGTAAGATACTATCGTGGTTTGCATATACCGGCGATAGAACGCTGTTTGTAACATTCAGACCGAATTCCTTCGCTGTTTCAAAAGGCTCATACCAGGGAGAAGTACGTCTGGAAAAAATAGAGTGTAGCCATGATGAAAGGATGCATATTATAGGTATAGATAAAGGTGGGAGCAAAAAGGTTGACCTCCAGGAAGCTGATTTTATCATTTGTGGAGGAAGAGGCATGAAGGGCCCTGAACATTTTCAGGTTCTTGAAGAAATCGCAGATATTATGCATGGTCGTGTTGGAGCTTCCCGGGCAGTTGTTGATAGTAAATGGAGAGAATATGATGACCAAATAGGAAAGAGCGGCAAAACTGTATCCCCAAAGCTATATATTGGGTGCGGGGTATCAGGTGCTCTCCATCATACTATGGGAATGGATACATCAAAAACCATTGTTGCTATTAATAAAGACCCCAATGCTCCAATTTTTCAATATGCTGATTACGGTATTGTGGATGACATCTTTACAATCCTGCCTGTTCTTAAAGAAAAGCTGAAACAGGCAAAGGGCGAAGTCTAAAATGGAAAAAATAGATGTTGTTATAGTTGGTGGGGGACTCGCTGGATTATCATGTGCCTATGCCCTTGCCAGTAGTGGTATGCAAGTCATTGTGCTAGAGCGTGGTGATTTTCCCGGGAGCAAAAATGTAACAGGAGGGAGACTCTACTTACTGCCGATTAAAAAATTCATTGGAGATATGCTCGACGGTGCTCCATTCGAGCGAAAGGTTGTGCGTGAACGATGGAGTCTCCTCGGCAATACAAACTCTCTTACCATTGATTTTACCAGTCAAACATTTCGCAAGGAGAACCATAGTTATACGATTCTTCGTTCTTCTTTTGACAGATGGCTATCTGAAAAACTCATGGAAAAGGGCATATTTGTTATACCGAAGTATAGGGTTGATGACCTCCTATGGGAAAATGGGACAGTAGTAGGAATAAAAGCTGGAAATGAAGAAATATATGCACATGTTGTGGTTGCAGCTGATGGTGCCCTGTCCTTTATAGCAGAAAAAGCGGGCTTAAAACCAGCAATGGCATCCCATAATTATGCAGTTGGCATCAAGGAAATCATAGAGCTACCAGAAAGCATTATTAACGACAGGTTTAATATAGAAAGCGATCAAGGGTGTGCCCATCTTTTTATTGGCGATGTTACGAAAGGTATGTTCGGGGGTGGTTTTCTTTACACAAATAAAAAATCCATCTCCCTTGGCATTGTTGTGGGAATACAAGCCCTTATGGAGAGAGCTCCTTCTATAGAGGCGTATACGTTACTTGATTCTTTTAAAGAACGGTATGAAATAAAAAGACTCATAGAAGGTGGGGTTATCAGTGAGTATTCAGCCCACCTAATCCCTGAAGCTGGTTTTTCTGGTCTTTCTAAACTTTTTGGTAACGGGATTCTAGTCATAGGAGATGCTGCTGGTTTTGCATTGAATATGGGTATAACAGTTCGAGGTATGGAATTTGCCATTGCCTCAGGTATAATAGCAGCAGAAACTATAATAAAAGCAAAAGAAATGAATGATTTTTCCCATAATAGCCTCTCCATATACGAACAAAAGCTTAAAGAAACATTTGTAATAAAGGATTTGTATACGTACAAGAACATACGAGCATTTCTTGATAATAATGACATTTTTTCTTTATATCCAAAAACATTGCCAGATCTCGTTGAAAAGATTATGTGGTTTGGAGAAGAAGAGAAAAAAAGAATAAGCAAAACATTGTGGAACTCTTTAAAATCAAGTAATATTTTGAATTTTAAGCGTTTAAAACATTTTTATTCTATAAAAGATATTTAGGGTATACAAATGAAAATTGAAGAAAAACTTGCTCTTAATGCCTTTAAAAACGATAAGGAAAGTCACATACGGATACATCAGGATATTTGTAGAAAAAAATGTAAAATACGCTACTGTTTATATGTATGTCCCGGTCACTTATACTCATTTAATGAAGATACAAATGAAATGGTAGTTGAATTTGCTGGTTGTCTTGAGTGTGGAACCTGCAAGGTTGCATGTAAAGAGGGCGCAATTGAATGGGTATATCCAAAAGGAGACTATGGGGTACAGTACAGATATGGATAGTATCAAAATTTCTTCTATTATTTCTAAAAGTTATATGTTTAATTATACTGTTTATATTAAATAGTCTGTATAATTTTAATGTATAACTATATCACAAATAATCTATAAAAATCAGATAGTTGAAAATAATACAAAAACATTTAAAGTTTATTTATACATTTTTCACTTGACAAATTTTTTTAAACAGTTTAATTATAACATAGTGTCGAATTATGATTATATATGAGAGGTTTTAATGTCATTAAGTGATAATTCACAAGAATTTATTAATAGTAAGGAAATATTGAAAAAATGTGGTATCTCAAGGGCTACTTTAAATAACTATATCAAGTTGGGTATTTTACCAAAACCAATTGTACAGAGACCAAAAGAAAGTATTATGACAAAAACAAAAAAGATTGGTTATTTTCCCCAGGTAGTCCTTCAGCACATTGAAATGGTAAAACGTTTAAAAAAAGAGGGGAACTCCATAGAGAATATAGCAAAAAAGATGAGAGGAATAACAGACCAATATGATGAATCTCTCGCAGAAATCAAACAAAAAGTGAGCCCCTTCCGTTCTCGTGAAAGTATTGCTACCGAAATGATTTCTCTTGAAAGTAAAGAATTAAGTTTAACCATTGAACATATTGAAATGCCAGCATATTTGATTAATTATCAATTCCAGATAGATTGGATCAATAAAGCAGGAGAAGATAAGATATTCAATCAATCAGTACGTTCGATAAAGGACCCCCAGTCAAGAAATATATTTAAATTACTTTTCAGCTGGAAACTCCACACTCAGATACAGAATTGGGAACATCTCATTGAACAGCACGTCTCTTTTCTTAAATCAAAATATCCAAAAGATGTTATCACCACATTATTCGAAGGAATATCAGAAAACGAGATACTACTCTTAAAAAAGACATATGAAAAAACACCGGCAATTCCTAAGCAGCTTATTAATAAAACATTGGTAACCCTGATACATTCTGACACGTCCATTAAAGAGACATACTGGCTCTATACAACATTTTTCAGAGAAGGGGTCCTTTTCTTATATGTTCCCACAGAACAGAATGTTGAAGGCATTATTGAATTTTTAACTGATAGAAGGGCGGTCATTAATGAAATACTCCAGCAGCGTATGGCAACCCTTGTGCATTTTTGTGTTCTTGTTGCAGACCTTCAAGATTCAGTCCGTATCTGTGCAGAATTACCACCTGAAGAATATTTTGAACTTATCCATCATATATGGGGTACCATGGAAGATTCTTTTAGAAAATATTATGGAGTATATGGAAGGCATATCGGTGATGGTATAGTGTACTATTTTTTACGAGACAGAGATTCTACCTATTTGTTAAATGCTATTCAATGTGCCTTAGAGCTAAAATCAAAGATGCAAAAAATTTCCAACGAATGGAAAATGAGGAAAAAATGGGATCATGAGCTTTACCTTAATATAGGCATTAATGAAGGGCAGGAATATATGAGTGCCATGCATGGTTCACTGAGCATAGAACTGGCAACCGTTGGTGATACCATAGATCATGCTATTCGTTTATCTCATCTCTCCCGAATGGGTTCCATCCTGACAACAAAACATGTTATCAATGTATTGAATGAGCATGAACGCAAACTAATCCGCTATGGCATTGTAAAGAATGTCCATGGAAGAAGAACATTTATGGAAAATCTATTTGCTCGAGTTCGGGACATGTTAGAAGAAGAGTGGAGCCCGGAACACTATAAGGATATTGCAGAACTTTCTATCACTGAAATTGTGTAACAACGATTTTTGTATGTCGAACCACTCCTTGCCATTGAAAACAGTTGACAATAGTGCTAATGTTAAGTAATTATTTATTAATATAGGAATTTTGTATGGATAAAATCTGCATTGTTAAAAGACGGAAGGGGGCCAAGCAGGGACAAGAATCGGTTATTGAAGTGCCGCAAAAAGAACTTACAAACCAGGTACCCGAAACTAAAAATGAGGTACCTGTGTTTGAAGAAGTAACTGGAGATAAATCGGAAGTGATATCTATTCAACTTACACCAGAACAATCTGCTATGGTCCAGTCACTCGATTACATACGTTCTTTATCTATGGATAAAGAACATGGTGTTAAATTAGATATATCTAAAGACGCTGAGGGCAAAATTCTTTTTAACTTTCATTTTAAACCAGTCTACACTGTAAAAATGCTTAATGCCAAAAGCGTCTGTGAGATGCTGCAAATCGGAAAAAGCTTTTTGACAAAACTTATTAAAACAAAACAACTGAAGAGTTACAAGATCGGAAGAAGGCGGCGCTTTTCTTTAGAGGACGTGCTTGAATATCTCAGTAAAAATGCAGAAGTATAGGTGGCTATGGTATACTATACTATGAAATTAAGGAGTATACATTATGTACTATGAATATTGGGGTCTTAATAAACCGCCGTTCGATAATGTTCCCGATCCATCCATGTACGTTGAATCGCACGTATCTGTGGAAAACACAATAGCAGAGACACTGTTCGCTATAGAAGAGGGAAATGAATGTATTGCAGTAATAGTAGGTGACGTTGGACTTGGCAAGACCCTTTCCCTGAGGATGATTCTTGATTCTCTTGACCAAGATAAATACAAAATAGCCTTTGTTACTAATCCTGATATGTCGTTTGTCCAATTGTTGAGGGAGATTATTGGTCAGCTCACTGGAAAACAGTGCGAGATTAAAGGTAAAATAGAACTTCTTGAAACCTTCAATAAATTGTTATTCGATACCATAGACGAAGGAAAAAAGGTTCTTATTATGATTGATGAAGCAAACGCGATTTCACCGGCAAATCTCGAAAGTCTCCGATTGCTTACCAATATGCAGGATGATAATAGAAATCTTTTCACCATTGTCCTTGCAGGACAGATGGAGTTGGCAAGGAGACTGGAACATCCAAAAAGGGCAAATCTATTTCAACGAATTGGAACCTATAACAGAATTGATAAGATTCAATCTGAAGAATTAGTGAGAAATTATGTGGAAACACGATTGAAACTTGCTGGTGCCACACGACCCATTTTTACTGATGATGCATTTCCTCTCATATGGGAATACTCTGAGCATGGGGTCCCTCGCCTTATCAATAAAATTTGTAAATTATGTTTAAAAGCAGGTGAAACAAATGAATTTACCATGATAAATGCTGATGTGGTTCGTCAAATTGGTGAAAGGTTCCAGAAATTAACAGGTCCAGAGATTCCTAAAAGAAAACCAAGAAAACGACCGGTAAAAGAAGCTGCCGTTGAACCAGTAGAAACAAAACCTGAAGTAAAAGAACCAGAGAAACCTTTTATCATGCCCGAAGAAGAACCTGAACCACCGGAGAAAGAGGTTGTTAAGGAAAAGCCCAAAGTTGTACCGCCACCCATACCACCTGAACCGGTGACAGAGATTTCAACAGGAACACAAATTGCTGGTATAACAGTCGAAATAGAAATACCGCCAAACGTATTTGAGCAGGCAAAGACAGCCGACCGTGAGGGTAAACTCAGAATAGCTGGTGTTCTCGCTGCTCAAACCCTTGAAAAGTACCCACAACTCACTTCATCAAAATCATCAGACCCTGTTACCATATGGAGTGAAATACGAGATATTATTCTCAAGAAAATTGAGAATAAAACAGACGCGTCGTAACGTTATTCTTTCAATTCATTTTCTACCTGTTGTAGAAGCTTCTGTGCTTTTTTATTTTTCGGATTAATCGAAAGAATGAAATGAAGTCTTCGAATGATTTCTTCTCTTTTTAACGTAACATCCCGTCCATACGGTTTAGCCCTGTCACGAATATAATCGAGGTGGGCCAGGTTAAAGTTGGCCTGTTCATGATAGGGGTTTAGAGAGAGCGCAATTTTATACGCAGATGTGGCATCATTGTAATTACCCATTTCCTCATATATGGAACCTAAGTTGTTCCATGCTTCTGCATGGTTTGGTTCTAATTCTAAGACTTTCTTAAACAATGCAATTGCATCGTCATAGTCGCCTTGCTGTGTATAGATATTGGCAAGCTGAAAAAGGGCCTTAACGTGGTTTGGTTCTATCTCCAGTACCTTTTTATACTGGTCGATTGCTTCATCAAACATATCTTGACGGTCGTGCAGGAGAGCAAGGCAAAACCTTGGATTTACTGCATATGGATTGACTTCGATTGCTCGTTTGTATTGTTCTGCTGCGCCTAAATAATCACCTTGTAGTTCTGCAATCTGTGCAAGATTAATTATTGCTTCAATGTCCTGTGGATTAAGGGCCAGTGCTTTTTCATACATTTGCTTTGCACTTCCAAAGCGTTCCATCTTTTCATAAATATAACCTAAATTGTTATATGCCTCGGGATTGTTTGGTTCAAGCTCAACAACCCTGGTAAAACATTTGAGTGCATTGTCATAATCTTCTTTTTGAAGATATGCAAAACCAAGGTTTACAAATGCATCCGTAAAGGTATTGTCGATTTTTATACTCTTTTTATAAGCAGAAATAGCCTTATCAATGTTTGTTCCAGTACTATCATATCGATATCCTTCCATAAACCAATCTTTTGCAGTCTTCTTCTCAGCCATCTATCTTCCACACTTTATGTTTAATATAAAAAAATCCTTAATATTTAAATAGTTATATAACATTATTGCCAAAATGTTATCAAACACTCCATAGGGATGTCAAGGATAATAGTTTATTGGGAGCTTATGATACATAACATTCTTTTCAATTTTTTAATCGTTGACATCCTTCATGATGGGTGATAAGTAAATTGTATATTTTATATTATTCTTAAGGGTACAACGTATGGCCAATCCAGACATTACTGACAAACAACTCCCGCAGCTTGACCTTTTGGGAGGATGGCCTGTCCGTATACGTAATTTTGTCATCCGTCAGATTGAATTTCTATTTGTCTTTATCATTGCCATTCTTGTCGTGGCTGTTTTTTATCTTTTTCCATTTAAGTTTGCATTTCTTAATCTTTTTTACCTTCCTGTACTTGTTGCTGCATATTTTCTTGGTAAGCGTAAGGCGTTGCTGGCTGGTATTCACATTATTATTTTGGTCTCCGTATCAGCGCTCATACGTCCTGAATGGTTTAGTATGGGTGGAACTCCGGTGAGTACCATGGTGATGATTTCCATCTGGGCAGGTTTTCTCATTATTACAAGTTTAGGTGTCGGTGCCCTCCAGGAACGTCTTGCAAAAGGGTTTGAGGAGACCCGTCGTTTGTATGAGGAACTCAAGAGGAGTCGCACCGTTGAAGAAATGAAAGAGAAGGTGGAAAAAACCCTTTATGCAACCATGGACCCTGTGGTTGCAAAGCTTGCTACAGAAGAAAAATTACGTTTCGAAAAGCGTGAAATTACCATTATGTTTACAGATTTAACTGATTTTACTTCCTATTCAGAACAGCATCCCGCTGATGTTGTGCTCGATGAACTGAACCTGTTCCTTGGCCATATGGAACCAATCATAGAATTATTTCATGGCCACATAGACAAATACATGGGTGATGGGACTATGCTGGAGTTCGGTGCTCCTATCGATTATGACCAGCATGCTTTGATGGCAGTCGTAGCAGGGTTAAAAATGCAAGAAAAGGTGAAGCTCCTTAACCTACCGTGGCGTCTGAGAATTGGAATTGCAACGGGTAATGCAATTATAGGGATGTTAGGATCACGCCGCAAGGCATACAGTGCAATAGGGGACAGTGTCAATATAGCAAAGCGACTTGAAGAGATATGCAAACCAGGTAAAGTTTTCATAAATGAGGCAACCTATAAATATGTTAGCCCCTTTATTACTGCCACACGCTTGAGAAATATGGGTTACAGCAGAGAATCTGATAAACGCCTCTTAGAAAAATTACAAGAACTCGAAACCATGTTGGAAAAAGAAGGCGATAATCCAGAACTCCTCTATCAGATTGGAAAGATATATTACGATTTACGAGATGCCTCAGAAGCAATCAACTTTTTTGAACGCTCTCTTGCCTTAAACCCTGAATCAACAGAGGTGCGGCTTGCGTATGCGGATGCAAGCCTGAAAAAAGACGAATTCGAAAAGATACAGTTAAAGGGTATGTTAACAAAAATTGTTGTCTATGAGGTGGGAGGTATTAAAAGTCGCTGGTATAACCCTGATATTATTCCACCATATCTTTCAGAAAAATATAAACAGATTGATACGTCTCATGATATTCCAACAGATCTTGTTTTATCAGCCGAGACACTTGACGGATCAATTGGCCACGGACAGCTTGTAGGGTTACTCTCCTATGCCATTGCGGACCGTATGAATCTAAATGAAGAACTGAAAAATACAATCTTTAAAGCAGGGTATCTTCAAGATATAGGCAAACAGGCAATACCTCATCATATTCTCAACCGTTCATCGAGCCTTTCAGAACAGGAGATTAAAATTATTGAAAAATACCCTCTTGAAAGTGTTGCCATACTAAAACGGTTAGGTTACGTTGAACCTGAACTTTTAGAAATTGTTAAACATCACCGAGAACAATGGCGTGGAACCGGACAACCTGATGGGTTACAGGGTGAGGCTATACCTCTCGGTGCACGTATTACATGTGTTGCTGAAGCATATAGCGGTATGACTGCTTGGAGACCCTACCATGATCCATGGGATTCCAGATTGGCTTTAAGTGAATTGAGAAAAGGTGCAGAAAAAGGTCTCTATGATCCTGCTATCGTGGATATTGCTGTAGATATACTTAAACGTTCTGCATAAAAGGCATTTTGTACATAACGTTTTGTCTATATTTCTTCTCTCATTTACGTGAAAAGTTAATTAATCTTAAACAGATGGCCTCATACAGAAGATTGATTTGTTGAGGAGGCACACTAAAATTATTACACATAAAAGAGAATGCAATCAGCTCCCCATCAAGGGTCTGTAAATACCCTGAAAGGTTTCTAATGTTTTTCATGACACCCGTTTTACCTCTTATGCGATTCACTAAGGGTTTTTGTTTCATTCTATTTTTGAGGGTTCCATCAACTCCAGCGATAGATAATGAATTGTAATACTGTTCGAAATAGTGGTGGTGTGCCATAAAACGTAAAAGCTGAACTATTGTTTTAGGAGTAACAAGGTTATATCGAGAAAGGCCTGATCCATCTACCATATAAAAATCGTTGGTACTGATGCGTTGTTCATCGAGAAATTCTTTTATAACAGCCTGGCCAGTATCAGAATCTCCTTTGCCTTTTTGTTCTTTGCCAAGGGTTAGAAAAAGAAGTTCTGCCTGAAGATTATTACTCTCCTTATTGATGACAGTAATGATGTGCGATAGAGGAGGGGAATGATAGCTATCGATTATTGTATAGGGGACATGAGATGCCATGGTCTGGTTATAAATGCTGCCGGTCACCGTTATGCCTTTTCGTTCCATTATCTCTTTCAATACAGTAGCGCCAAAACGCCATGGATTTTTTACAGACACGTAGGTTCTGTATTCTTTTTCACCTGAGGGGAATGTGCCGGAAAGCTTTAGTGTATTACCTTCTTTCCCTCGCTCTATTGTAATCTGTAGCATTCCATTTTTACCAACTGTAACAATCTTGTTTTCTATTGTGTAATATCTGGTTTCAGGTTCTAATTGTATTATGGCACATTCTCCAACTTTACTTTCTCGTACAACGATCTTCAGACAATTATTATTAAATGAAAACGCATCTTTTTCTGATGAAAAACAGAATAATTCATCATCCCAGCTCCAGCCTTTTCCAAGTGGTGTATCTTGAAAGTATGAATTATCTACAATGATATTGCCCTCTACCTTCTGTATGCCATACTGTTTCATTGTATCAACCCATGTTTCGAACACCGCTTCTGCCCTTCCGGAATGGTAATAGCTTGATATAGCAGGATCTCCTTTTCCAAGGATAATCAAATCACCGTAGAGTATGCCCGCTAAAATACTTCCATTGGTAAGCAAATATGTCGTATAAGAAAAATGAGGTGTCAGCCGTACTAAAGCTGCTGCAGTTGTAAAAAGCTTTATGTTTGACGCTGGAATAAACCGTTTGTTGCTGTTATAGGAGTACAGGACTTCACCAGTGTCAATAGACTCGATATGCATACCAAGGAGCGCTGATGAGAATGAGGTATCCTGAACTATATCATCGAGGTCCTTGACAAGTCTTTTCTCCGACGGTGATGGGTTTTGAATATCAGCAAAAGCAGGTACGGTAAGGAATACACATTGAAAAAATAAGAGTGGTAGTAGCCAAGAATAGACTGTAAATCTATTGATTGACATATCACATTATAGCATGCCTTTCAGTTCAGTCAATCGTACGGCCTATTAAAAGTTGACTTACTGTTTTCTCTGTGATACCTACTTGTGCAAAACGATATGAGTTCCGCCCACGATGCGATAACGAAATATCCCCGTATATTTTCTCCTGGGACAATAGGTACCCGCATAACAAAAAATCGTATCAAATATGCTGCAACAGAAACAAATTTTCCCTATGGCGACGGTTTTGTCAGTGAAAGAGAAATCGCGTATATGGAGGCACAGGCGCGTGGTGGTGCCGCTATCGTCACAACGCAGGGTCTTTATCCTGATTCAAAGGGGGAGGGGAAGGGATTCAGGGGTATGATGAGTATTGCCGACGATTGTTATATCCCTGGACTTGCGCAAATTGCTCAGGTTATTCAACGCCATGGTGCATTAGCAGCACTTCAAATACTCCATTGTGGAAGGGAAGGTGGTGTTGAACTTGATTATTGTTTGATGCCATCTGTGGTACCACAGAGGCTATCATATTTTAAACCTCCCCGTGAAATGACATATGATGAAATACAGAAGACCATACAGGATCACATAAAAGCTGCCCGTAGAGCAGTGGATGCTGGTTTTGACATTATAGAAATTTCTGGCATTGTAGGATACCTCATTTCAACGTTTATATCGCGGTATACAAATAAACGTCGTGATGAATATGGAGGCGATTCCATTCGTTCTCGTTGTCGCCTTATGATGGAAATACTTCAGGGTATCAAAGCTGAAGTGGGATCAGGCATTCCCGTTGGTATACGCCTTTGTGGTCTTGAACTTCTCGATGACAGAGGCGGAAATACTATGGAAGAGAGTATGGAAAGTTTTCATTTAGCTGAAGAAGCTGGTGCAGATTATGTGAGTGTAACCATAGGGTGGCATGAATCATCTCAATCCGTTATCACCCGTGATGTTCCTATGGGCCATTGGCTCTACGTTGCAAAAGAAATTAAAAGGTTTGTCACCATTCCAGTTATGATGGCATTCCGTTTGTTCACTCCTGATATTTCAGAAAAAGCAATAGCTGAGGGTATTATTGATTTTTGGGAAATGTGTCGACCAATGATAGCTGATCCAGAACTTCCTAATAAAATAAAAAACGGGAAGGAGGATGAGATAATACCTTGCATTGCTTGCAATCTCTGTTTTTCACGACTCTATTACCATCAGCCTATCATGTGTACCGTAAGACCAACGCTCGGTCACGAACGAGAACCTGGGTGGGGCTATTATGGGTTTAGCCGGGTTAAACAGAAGAAAAAAGTGGTTGTTATTGGAGGCGGACCTTCCGGGCTTCAATGTGCTTTAATAGCAGCTCAACGAGGTCATAAAGTATCTCTTTTTGAAAAAAAACAGCACCTCGGCGGAAATATTCTCCTCGCTTCTAAAATTGATGAAGGCGCTATTGAACTTTTGAAGCCTCTTGCCACATTTGAAACATTATGCAGAAAAAATGGTGTTGCCATACATACAGGAGTTGAGGTGACTCCTGAAATACTACATGGAGAGAATGCTGACACTGTTGTTATAGCCACGGGAGCTCACGTAAAACTTTTAAATAACAAATGTCCAATGTTAACACCCCACGACATCATAGAAAAGAAAATTGTACCTGGAAAAAAGGTAGTTATAGTGGGAGGAGGGGGTGTTGGACTCGCTATTGCTGTCTTTTTGGTTAAAAATGGTGAACATGAGATATCGATTATTGAGGAAACCGGTACTATAGGTAGAGATGTGAATCCTTTTTATCTATGGCAATACATGCGCCTTTTAAAAAAACACAAAGTCATTTTTTTCACTCAAACACATATTGAAAAAATAGATGGAAACAATATGTGGCTTACTCATACAAAAGATCAGAAAATTTTAAACGCTGACAGTTTTATTTCAGCCTTAATGGTCCCCGTTATGGAATGGAGAGATATTAACAACATGGCTTTTGAAGTTTTTTTTATAGGTGATGCAAAAAAACCAAGGCGAATGCACAATGCTATACATGATGGATACCGTGTAGGGATAAAGATCTAATGATACCTGTTGTTAAAGTAGATGATTGTATTTTATGTGGCAAATGTATTGAAATTTGCCCTCCCCAGGCAATTTTTATTGATAATGAATCTTTAGTAATAAATGAAGAATTTTGTGAAGAATGTGGTTATTGCGCCTTTGTTTGTCCATGTAATGCTATACATATCCCCTTCCTATTAAGATTTAACCAATAATAATAATTAAAATTATTTGTATAATTAAACAGTTTAATAAAGAACAGTAATATAAGATTATTAATTTAATAATTTATACTGTATTAATAGTAAAATAAACATTATAAATATTTAATATTTCTATTATATTTGATATTTTAATTAAACAGTATAAATTTATCTTGACATTCTAAATTTAACAGTATAAATATAATTCATGTGTATAATTGAAACTGTTTTAAAAAAATTTGATATAAGTGGACAGATTACTTTTTTTAAAAATTATTTTAATTTAAAAAAAACATTCCATACAAAATTCTTTATAAAAAATTCTTTTTTAAAAAACAATAGAGGTGAATTTTATGGATAAATGTATTCCTCAATACAAATTTAGTGATGTGTTGTTACTGAAGGATAAAAACCTCTATTACAAATTAACCGTAATTTTCGGCCTCTTTTTTCCTGTGCCCATCGCTGGCTTTCTTATATTTGGTTTTAAATATAGCCAGGTATTACGGGATCAAGCAGTTCCATTGTTTTTCATAGCTGCCCTGTGTGTTGCATTATGGGGTCATGTAATACTTCGTAATATTTTTAATAAGGTTGTTTCTCTTTCTCATGATTTATCAAAAAAAATCACCCATGTTGTTGATGATTCTCAATTCCAACCAATTCAAGACGAGTTGGAAAATATTGTCGCATCATTCAATATAATTGAGAAAAAATTCGACCTTATCCAAAAGAAGCTCGGTAAAAAATCCTCTGACATATCTATGTTAAAGGAACTTTCTGATCTTTGCTATGTTACCTTTGACCCAGAAGAGATTTTATATATAATGCTTGAGCGTGCATTGAAACTCGTTAATGCAGACGTTGGATCTGTTTTATTACTTGAGAAACCTCATAAAAAGTCATTTATCGTTCAATCAACAATAGGTCTTGGTGGCAAATTGAATGTCGGAGAGCGCATTGATTTTTCGACAAGCATAGCCAAATATGCCGTTATAAACAAATCCCCGGTTATTGTTGAAAATATTGAAAAAGATAACCGTTTTGCACGAACAAATCGTCCAACCTATGCAACAAAATCATTTATTTGTATGCCAATAAAAACGATTAAAGATATTATCGGTGTCATTACTGTATCTCGGAGGGACGATGTAACTCCTTTTTCAAAAGAGGATGTGGATATTCTGACGCCTCTTGTCAGCACTGCCGCCTTCACATATGAAAACCTGCGACTCACAAAACAAACGGAAATTGAATCTGAATATCTTAAGGTTACTGAACGACTTTTAAAAGATATAAATTCAAGTTTTAATGATAATGATTTTTTAAATACTTTTTTAAAAGACTTACAATACGTTATCCCTTTTGACCTTGCTATGATTCTTTTAAAAGATGATAATAATCAAGATAATCTTTATCTTTTTGATGTGTTTTCTCGAGATACAATCGAAATCTCTCCCGAGACTACCTTCCCATATAAAGGCACACCCCTTGAACAAATAATGAATCAGGGGTCAACCATCATCATTGAAGATTTGACGTCCCTTGATATAGAGCTTGAGCCACAATTATTATTTAATTATAAATACACATCGTGCCTTCTCAGTGCCCTTAAAATTGAGAACGACCCAAAAGGGATTTTGCTATTATATGTTAAAGAACCCAATGTGTTTTCCATAAGTTCTGAGTTCATCGATATTATAGCCAATAGTGTTTCCCTTGCAATAGCAAAGAATAAACTTGCTGTCTCCATAAAAAAGAGAAAAAAGGAGCTGGATACCCTCACACAAATCGGTAATGTTCTTGCGTCGTCAACCTTTGATATAGATCAGGTTCTAAAATATACCATGGACATGGTTCGGGCTGTAATGAATGTTGAAGCTGGATCACTGTTACTTTTACAGAACAACGAACTCGAATTTAAGGTTACCTTTAATGTCAATATAGAAACTATGAAACAATTTAAATTAAAATTAGGCCAGGGTATTGCAGGGTATGCTGCAACATCAGGAAAATCTGTCATTGTTAATGATGTGCGGCACTCACCGCATTTTGCTTCAGAAATAGATAGCTCAACAGGGTTTACAACGCGTTCAGCACTCTGTGTACCAATTATTTCCCAGGGTAAAGTACTCGGCGTTATTGAATTGCTTAATAAAATTAATGGTGATTTTACATCAAGTGACGAAACGCTTCTCCAATCCATTGCCTCATCGGTAAGTATTGCTATGGAAAACTCACGTCTCTATAGAGAGACTGTGTCCATGACTGAACATGAACGAGGAATCCGTCAGATGTTTCAAAAATTTGTTCCTAAAGAAGTTGTTGATAAGATTATACACGGTGAACACACGGGCAAAAATATAGTCGATGAACTGAGAACGCTAACGCTGCTTAATATTGATATCCGGGGATTTTCAAAACTGGCAACAAAGATTGGCCCGCCAAAAACAGTGTCAATGCTTAACTATTTTTTCTCAACCATGGGGAGTATTGTTTTTAATAATCATGGTATTGTCGATAAATATCTCGGCGATGGATTTCTTGCTATTTTTGGGGCTCCTATTTCAAGCCCGAATGATGTGGATAATGCCATTTATGCAGCCCTTGAAATGAAAAAATCCATTGAAAATGTAAGTAACCATTTTTCAAAAAAAATAGGTTCACCTGTTGTTATTGGTATCAGTATCCATACCGGAGAGGTGGTCATTGGCAATATCGGCTTCGACAAAAAAATTGATTACACGGTCATCGGTGATCCGGTCAATACCGTTTTCAGACTCCAGGCTATTACAAAATCAATATCAAATGGAATTCTAATAAGCGAAAAAACCTATCGAGCATCCCAATCCCATTTGATTGTAAAAGAAATGGGAACATATGAAATAGATTCAACACTTGGAGCGCTCAAAGTGTATGAACTTTTAGGTATTGAAAAGAGCTGAAAATTCAATTCATTTGCTTCACACGGGTTCGTTCCTTTTTTACAATAGATAAATCCATACAAACTGTCTATACTAACTATATACGACAATGCCATTGTGAAAGAGGGTTATTATGAAAAAAATTATTCTTTTAATAACAGTAATGTTTATAGTTGTTTCCCAGAGCTGTTTTTCCACAGGGCCACTGGATGCTCTTATGAAGGGAATCAAACTCCCTGGTCAGGCAGGTCCGGATGAAGACACGACAATTGCAGGATTGAAAGAGGCACTATCCATAGGGACTGGAAATGCAGTCTCATCAGTATCGAAAACAGATGGTTATTTTAAAAATCAGATTATCAAAATACTTCTGCCCGAAAATATTCAAAAAGTTGCTGATGTACTAAGCAAGGTAGGATATCAAAAACAGGTTGATGATTTTATTCTCAGCATGAATAGGGCTGCAGAACATGCTGCTCCCAAAGCAAAAGATATTTTTGTTAATGCCATAAAAGCAATGACGTTTGATGATGCTGTATCCATACTAAAAGGAAATGATACAGCAGCCACAGAATATTTTAAAACAAAGACATCTTCGCAACTGTATACTGCATTCAAGCCTATTATTTCAACAAGTTTAAACACAGTAGGTGCAACAAACAAATATAAGGCCATGATGCGGAGCTATGAAACCATTCCCTTTGTCAGCAAAGAATCTCTTGACCTCGACCACTATGTTACTAACAAGGCGCTTGATGGCCTCTTTTATATGGTTGGGGAGGAAGAAAAAAAGATAAGAACCAATCCAGCAGCACGGGTTACAGATCTCCTGAAAACCGTCTTTGGAAGATAGTAACAATGATAATAAATCTTATTGGGAGGGGATTATGTTAAAGGAATTCAAAGAATTTGCCATGAGGGGTAATGTTCTTGATATGGCCGTTGGCATTATTATTGGTGCTGCTTTTGGAAAAATTGTTACGTCCTTTGTTGGGGATATTCTCATGCCGCCTTTAGGATTGATTTTAGGAAAGGTTGATTTTAGTAATCTTTTTATAAACCTTTCTACAAAGCAGTATACAACGCTGAGCGAGGCAAAGGCAGCAGGTGTTGCAACAATTAATTATGGTGTTTTTATCAATACTGTGATTGATTTCATCATTGTGGCATTTGCAATCTTTTTACTTGTTAAGCAGGTCAACAGGTTCCAGCGCAAGAAAGAAACACCTCCTCCTGCTACAAAAGAATGTCCCTATTGCATCTCCGCAGTTCCTCTCAAGGCAAGACGCTGCCCTCATTGTACTTCAGAATTGGGAGCTACATTGTAACATACTCCAATAAAAGGAAACGATAGTGATTCTGTGATGGGGATGCCATTATGGACAGATGCCATATAGTCATGATCGATTCGCCTCAAAGGCTCATGGGCAAAAGGGTAATAAAGTAAAAAAAATATAAGAAGAGAAGAGGTGAGATGTGAAAAGCCGACAGTGGGATTCGAACCCACGACCTGCTCATTACGAGTGAGCTGCTCTACCCCTGAGCTACGTCGGCGTGTTTAATGTTATGATGTCGCGTAATTATTATACTGATTTTTTCTTTTCTTTTTCCAGTTTTCTTTTTTCTTCGTCCCTGACTTCCCTGCGGAGGAGCTTCCCAACCTTCGATTTAGGAAGCATATCTCTGAATTCTATATATTGTGGAACTTTATAGGGTGCAAGCCTGTCCCTGCACCAGCGTAACAGTTCTGTACTTCCTATTCCTTTTGCATCTTCTTTCAGTACTACTATGGCTTTTATTCTCTCGCCGACTTTTGGATCAGCAATACCTATAACACATGCACCAATGACAGTGGGGTGATCCTGAAGCACTGCCTCAACTTCAGAAGCAGAAACCCTGTAGGCCTTATATTTTATAATGTCAGCAGTTCTTTCAACAAATTCAAGTTCTCCGTCTTCATTCATTTTAACGTAATCACCCATGCGATAGTAGGTTTCATTATTTATCTGGACATACGATTGTGCTGTCTCTTCAGGTTTGTTGAGATATTGTTTAATGGGATAGGGTGATGTTACAAGAAGTTCACCCAACTCGCCGAGCGGTAAGATTTCCAGGGTCTCCCTATCTGCAACAATACATTGTCTTGTTTTCAAGGGGTTCCCAACCGTTGTTGCCCGTGGTTCTTTGTTCAAGCGACTATACGCAACATGGCCTATCTCTGTCGACCCATATACTTGATACAGCGCTATTCCATATTTTTCTTTCCAGGTTTTAAACACTTCTGCAGGTAGTACATCACCCCCACAATAGCAGTATCTAAGAGAGCTGAGATTGTACTGATCAAGTCTGTCGCTCTCTAATATCATTCTGTAAAGAGCAGGGACACCCAGCATCCACCTCACTTTATATCGTTCTATGGCTGAGAGTACAGCATCAACCTCAGGAACTGGCATTAAGATGACCTTGTTACCATAATTGAACCCAAAGGCAATACAAAAACCTTTTGCCATGATGTGGAAGAGGGGGTTTATCATGAGAACTGTATCATTACCTTCGTCAATATAATCTTTTATCACATCTTCCATTACGTCATTAATATACGATACCTCTCCAATATGGTTTCCCGGAACACCTTTGGGAAAACCTGTTGTCCCACCGGTGTACATGACATATGCAAGATCTTTCCATGGATCTATGCTTACCTCAGGTGGTCGTGGCCAGCTGTTTTTTAATATCTCATTAAAAAAGTAAATGTCTTTCCCCTTTTCAACTTTACCCATGGGGATCTTATCAAACATATACCCTATAATCCGTTTCCATGGAGGAACAAGGTCTGCAAGATTGGTAATGATAATTCTCTTGAGATTTGTCTTTGCCATCACTTCTTTTACATAGACAAAGTTTGTATCAAGACATATGACTGTTTCTATACCAGCATCTTTGATCATATATTCGATTTCAAATGCCGTGTAAATGGGTGACACAGGTACTACGACAGCCCCAATCTTATTAATAGCAAAGTTTGCAATAATCCACTGCGGGCAATTGGATATATATAACATTACCTTATCCTGCGGCTTTACACCCATATCTGCAAGACCTGTAGCAAATTTATCTATAAGGGTTTCTAAGCGTCCATAGGTAAATCTTTCACCAAGGTATACAATCGCTGTTTTATCAGAATATTTTTTACATACTTCACTCAATCGTGAAAAGGTGTACTGATTTTCCCATGACTCCATATGTATTCCCCTAAACGCCAAAATATGCGGACTTCACATCAGGGTTATCGAGTAATTCCTCCCTTGTCCCTGACAGCACACTCGAACCATTTTCAAGTATATATCCGTAATCAATAATCGGCATTACTGGTCGTGCATACTGTTCGGTAACAATGATACTGATACCTTTTGTATCCCTTATTTCCTTTGTTCCCTTAATAACGATATCCTGGTACGCAGGGCTTAAACCCAAAAGCGGTTCATCGAGGAGAAGCACATGAGGTTTTGCCATAAGGGCTCTTCCAATGGCAAGCATCTGCTGTTCACCACCACTTAAAAACCCTCCCTGTCTTTTTAAATGGTCCTTTAATCGCGGGAACAGATTGAGCACATAGTCTATATTTTCTTTTGTTTCTCTTCGTGTGGACAGGTATGCACCAATCTTAAGGTTTTCCAAAACGTCGCTTTCTGGAAAAATTCTCCTTCTTTCAGGACACAAAATGATACCCATCTTTGCCCTCTGGTGGGGCTTAAGATTTGTAATATCCATCCCATTAAAAAAAATTCTCCCGAAGGTAGATATACGCTCTCCACCTCGCATATCTTCCTTTTTCTTAATATCAAGAATGATCCCGGATAACATATACATGAGGGTACTCTTGCCAGCACTGTTTGATCCAAAAACTCCAATGATCTGTGAACGGTCACATTGTATACTCACGTTATTAAGCGCAATCATATTTTCATAAAAGACCATTAATTCTATCCCTTCGAACATTACCCTTATACCTCTTCGCTGCCTAAATATGCTTCTTTTACTCTCTTATCTTCAATAACCGTAAGGGGTTCACCCTCTGCAATCTTTTCACCAAAATTTAACGCCATAACCCTGTTGGCAACTCTGAACAACTCTCGTAACCGATGTTCTACCATTATCAATGTTATGCCGTCAGATTTCATTTTTTCAATAAGTGGAAGCATGCCTGCAATTTCACTCATACTTAACCCTGAAAATACCTCATCGCAAAAAATAATTTCAGGCCTCATTGCAATACAACGTGCCAGTTCCAGACGCTTTTGGTAACCTGTTGGAAGAGTGGAAGCGATTTTATATGGTACCCTCGAATCCCTTTCAAACCCTATTTCTTCAAGTATATCAACTGCCACTGTATCTCTATCCCCGTGCTTACCACCACCTCTCCAACCACCTGTCTTTCGTGCCCGCGGTGACCATAAGGGGATGATGAGATTTTTAAATGCAGGTAAAGAATAATAGGGTCTCATAATCTGAAAGGTTCTTGCAATTCCCTCATGTGCAATCTTATGCGCCTTCCAGCCGGTTATATTTTTTTCTTTGAAATATACCTGTCCTGCATCAATTTTAATAAAACCTGTTATACAATTAATAAGTGTGGTCTTTCCAGAACCATTAGGGCCTATAATGCCAAAAACCTCTCCTTTATAAACTTCAAAACTTACATCAAGAAGTGCTTGTAACCCACCGAAAGATTTAGATATTCCTTTAACTGATAGAATGGGGGTATCGCTCATACCTTCACCCAACGTTCAAACTGATGATATTTCCTTTGTAGATAAATCATAAGTCCTTCACTCTTAAAGACAATAACAAGGGTAAGGATGATACAGTAAATAACAATCCTGAATGTACCAAAGGCTCTTAAAATTTCAGAAAGTGGCACAAGTACCACACTACCTATGATAGCCCCAACCAAGGTGCCCCCACCACCTATCACAACAGAGGCAATTGGTATAATTGAAAAATCAAGTGCAAATAATGATAGACCACCCCACATATATAAATGAGCGATATAGGCGCCTGCAAAACAACCCATGAATGATGCAATAAAGACTGCAAGTGTTTTCATATATGCAATACTGATTCCTGAAGCGCGGACAGCCTGGTCATTATCCTTCACACCTCTAAGAACAAGTCCTATATCCTGATTAACAAATCGCCTCATACCAAAGAGAAAAAGAAGAGTAATTATAATTATTGTATATTGTTCAACATATTGATTGGGAAAGCTATCCACACCAGTAATACCATTGGTACCGCCCAATATATTGAGCGCTTCTATGACCCTTGTAAAAAAGAGTGGGTACATAAGGGTTACTATTGCAAAATAGACACCCCGTAAAGGTAAACAGGGTAAAATCAACAGAGTACAAAAAATAGCGCCACAAATTGTGGCAAGTGGTATGGACAAATATATGGGGAATGAGAGATACACATTAAATATTGCTGCAAGATAACCACCAACACCCACAAAAAAAGCACCACCAAGGCATACAAGACCCACATAATTTGCAAGAAAATCAAAGGATAGGGCAATAAGAGAATAAACACACATAATATTAACAACCCGTTTCCAGTATGGAGCAAGTTCAAGCACAAGTGGGAGGGATATTAATCCGACTATCAAAAGGAGCCTCGGTCCCAGAAGATACAGAATCTCTCTCATAGAGGATATTGCATAGATCCCTTCTGTTCTTACTTTTATACCCCTGTCAATGCGTTCCTTACGCATCATTTCCATATATTAGACCCGCTCTTCAAGTTCTTTCTGTTTTCCAAATAATCCTGATGGCTTAATCAAAAGGGTGATAATGATTGCAAGAAGGGCAACAACCATCTGGTAATGCGTTGAAAGAAAGGCTTCAGTGAGAATCTGTGCAAATCCAATAATAAAAGAAGCAACAATTGTCCCGACCCAGCTACCCAGCCCTCCAATGACACATACTGCAATAGCAAATATAAGAACATTATAACCCACTTCAACAATAATATTGCCTAAGGGTAATAGAAGGATTGCTGCAAAACCGGCAAGACCTGAACCGATTGCAAGGGATACTACGGCGGTCATATCAGAATCGATGCCCAGCATCATAGCTGCCCGTTCATCCTGAGCAATACCGCGAAGAGCCAGGCCTATCCTGTTAAAATGCGTAAAGAGATAAAGCAAAAGAAAGATCGATACACCCACACCAACAATGATAATCCTTTGGTAGTCAATATCGACTCCAAAAATATTTACAGTACCTGTCATAAAAGTAGGGAGGGTAAAGGTCATACCCCTTAACCCTCCCCATCGTAGCCCTTCCAGCATCGCTAAGCCAATGGCATAGCTTGCAATTATTTCGGATATTTCCATTCCTCTAATTCTTATAAGCACAAGCCTGTATATCAAGGCACCGATAATGCTTGTGATGAGTATTCCGATAATAATTGCAAAGGGATAGGGGAATCCTTCAAATTTGTTGAGGAAGAGCCATGTTATATACCCTGATGTTATATAGAGTGCTCCGTGAGCAAAATTCGGCAATCTACTTATGCTATAGACAAGTGTAAATCCAAGAGCCATTAGAGAAAGTATCACACTGTTCACAATACCATAGATGAGAATTTCCACAGTCTACCTCTTACTCATTTTTCAATATTGTTGCCATTGTTATTTCATCCATGGAGGTAGTAATACTTTGCCTTCAGCAACCTTTGGAGGGAATACTTGGACCCTCTTGCCTGCCTGCCACTGGATGATACCGGTAACTGCTCCTTCCTTGGGGTCATAGGAAGGTATTATTTGATGTGTCTTCTTGTCAAAACGCATTCTCCCGTAGACACCCATAATATCAATATCTTCGAGTGCTTTAACTACTGCTTCTGAATCTGTACTATTTGCCTTCTCGATTGCAGCCTTAAGCTGGTACACAGCCATGTAACTTGACGATGTACCGTACCCTTCAGGTTCAAGACCCCATTTCTTTTTATAGGCATCCACGAATTTCATTGTCCATGGTGTAATCTTTGCTGGTGCATTACCACCGTTGACAAGATTGACAATTAGATATTCACCCTTACCACCTGTCGCTTTCCAGAATCCTGGTTGTTCTGCAGCATTTACGAATCCCACAGGCAAGCTCTTGAGTTTCATATCACTCCACTGTTTCAGGAGTGCTGCACTCTCAGGCATATCCATCCATAAGAAGAGAACCTGTGCTCCCTTTTTTCCTGAATCAATAAGCCCTACTGAATAGTCCACTGTTCCTGTGGGATAGATTTTCATATCAATAACCGTCCATCCCTTTTCAGTGAGCGCCTTTTTCATCGCTTCTCCACCAGCGCGTGCATGGGCAACATCCTGAACCATGATATATGCCTTATTAAATCCATGGGCTTTCCTTAGGTCTTCAAGCATTGTAACAAACTCACCCATCATGACACCTACGTGGCTTGTGTTTCTAAAACAGTATTTATATTTTTCATAATTGTCTGCAACCTTCTTATGATATGCTGGAGTGAGCACACCTGTTGTGAGAATACTAACCTTTTTGTGTTTACTGAGAAGGTCCATAGCCGCAAGTGCAGCCTCTGACCGTACTGGACCGCCAATAATAAAATCTACTTTTTTGTCAAGAATCAGTTTTTCAACTGCAAGGAGTGCCTCGCTTACAGGAACACCGGGTTCAAGATCTCTGGTATCTATCACTTCTACAGCAAGTGGACGTTTTTTACCGCCAATCGCTACCCCGCCTGCCTTATTAATCTCTTCTACAGCAAGCTTGATACCCCTTTCAGCATCCCATCCATACAAGAAAGCGGTTGATAACGGTGCTCCTATCACAATGGGCTTTTCAGCGCTATACGAAGTAAATGGGATAAGAAACAAAATAACAAATGAAAAAATGATGTAACAGATTAATCTTCTCATATAGTCCCCCCTATTTATTTGATATAAAAAATTACTCTCTGTATAGAGCAAGCAATATACATGCCAATTATAGAATTTTCATTCATTTTTTATATAATCAATAAAAACAGGTAGTTAAAAAAGTACTAATGTAATGGGTTATATGGTGAAAGGATTTATTTGAAAAAAATTTTCAACTTTTGTAAAAAAAATGTACTTTTCCCTTCTTTGATTTGTTATTTTTTATGAATCCCACTATCTGAATATGCTATTTTATGAATCTCTTTTTTCAGAAACGTTTCTGATATATTCAATATTTTACTCGCTTTTTTTATATCCCAACCTGTATCAGAAAGGACTTTAAGAATATATTCCTTCCTGATGTCTTTTAATTTTTTCATGATGAAATAAAATGCAATTTGAATGCCAGTCTTTCGTTTCATTATTTTTTCTGACTGTATGAGATGTTATATTCTTTCAATTTCTGTCTCAAGGTAGGTCGAGATATACCCAGAAGCGTACACGTCTTTCCAAAATGCCACTGAGTATAGTTTAACACTTTAATGATATGCTGTTTTTCTACTTCCTGCAAACTCAGCATCTTATGTACCTCAGGTATTTCGACTAACGCAGGTTCTTTCTTTTCAAGTAAAGAGGTAATCAGTTCATCAAGGATAACTTCTCCCTTTGTATCAATTGCAGCTCGTGTTAGTATGTTTTCCAATTCCCTTACATTGCCTGGCCAATTGTAATTAATAAGTCGATTTATTGCCTTTTGTTCGACTTTCAATATATTTTTACCCAGTTCACTATTTATTTTTTTAACAAGATACTCGATCAAGAGAGGAATGTCAGATTTTCTTTCTCTGAGGGGTGGAACATTTATCGTAGCAACACTTAATCGATAATAGAGATCTTCCCTGAACTTGCCTCCTTTAACAGACTGCCAGAGGTCTTTATTGGTTGCAGCGATAACACGTGCGTTTGATTTGTAGCTCTTTTCACCTCCCACATGTTCAAACTCTTTTTCCTGAAGAAATCGCAAAAGTTTTGATTGAAGCTCAAGAGGTATTTCGCTCACTTCGTCAAGAAAGATAGTACCATCCCCTGCAAGTTCAAATTTTCCTTTTTTTGTAAAAAAAGCCCCTGTAAAGGCGCCTTTTTCATGTCCAAATAATTCGCTTTCAAGAAGGGTTGCCACAATGGCGGAACAATTAATTGCGATAAAAGGATAGTCTTTATAAGGACTATGGTAATGTATTGCCCGGGCTATCAGTTCTTTTCCTGTACCAGTTTCACCTTCAATGAGTACGGTCACTCTGTTTTCGGAAAGCATTCCAATAGACTTGAAAATCTCTTTCATTGCACGACATTTTCCTATAATCTTCCCCTTTTCATAGGTACGGGAAGGATCCATTGAAATTGCATCGGTATTATAGGAATTCCCAAGCTTCAGAGCCCTCTCAATAGCCTTTTCGAGCTCTTCTATATCAATAGGCTTAGGAATGTACTCACAGGCTCCATGTTTTATTGCACTGATTGTTATGTCCATATCATGGAATGCAGTAATAATAATCACATTACTATTATTCTGCTTGCGTTTTAATTCCTGCAGTACTTCTATCCCACCCATATCCGGCAGTCTGATATCAAGAATGACTACATCTGGCTTAAAGCTAAGGTTTTTTTTCAGCCCTTCTGACCCTGTTGTTGCACACGCTACGTTGTATCCCCGTTCATGCAAATACATTTCCAGAGATTCAAGTTGTGAAAGCTCATCATCAATAATGAGGATTTTTTTTCTTTTCATCTCATCTCCATAAAAGGTATGGAAAAGAGTAGGGAGGTTCCGTGAGGTTTCTTTAGATTAAGCATGACACTTCCTCCGTGAGCTTCGATAATCTTCTTAACATTAAACAACCCTAATCCCGTACCTTTTTTCTTATTACTGAAAAACGGATTAAAAACAAAAGGGAGGTCTTCTTCTTGTATGCCTGGACCATTATCACTTATCTCAACATGTAATATACCACTCTCCTTCAATTCATCCACCATATGTTTTGTAGTGATTTCAATCTTTCCTCCATGGTCAAGAACTTCTATGGAGTTTATAAGAACGTTAATAATTGCCTGTTCTATTTTATCCCTATCCAGCAAGATACGAGGAATTTTTTTTGTATATCTTTTTATAATATCAATATGTTTTTCTTTTAGTTTTACATCCATAATGTTAAGACATGAATCAATGATAGTATTGATAGGTACTGGTTGTAGATTGAGCGTCAATGGTTTTGCAAAATCAAGCATCTCTCCAAGAATTCTTTCGAGCCTTGTTATCTCACTCGACATTATCTCCATTCGTCGTTTATCGTTACCGTTAAATGCTATGTGTTTTAGCAGTATCTGTATATTCATTTTTATTGATGAAAGAGGGTTTCTAATCTCATGTGCAAGAGATGTGGTGAGCTTGCCAATATGGGCGAGTCTTTCAGATTCACGGATCCTTCGTTCAGCTTCCAACCGTTCGGTAATATCCCTGCACATACCTGCAACAGCATATTCACCTTCATAGATTATCCGTTTTACTTTATTCTCTGTGGGAATAGCACGTCCATCTTTGTGGCGTCTGAAATACATATACAGTTCATCGCTCTCTTTCCCTTCCATCCTTTGCTCATATAACTTTTTGACAAAATTGAGCGATTTATGTGCAATGAGTTCTGTATACGGTTTCCCGATAATTTCATGAATGGTATAACCATGAAGGTCGCAATACGCCTGGTTTGCAAAAACTATGAGTCCTTTCTGATTTACGAAATATCCATCATTAATGCCCTCCACAAGGAGACGGTATTTGCTTTCTGATTCTGCAAGCTCTTTTGTTCTTCTCTCCACTTCTTCTTCAAGATTCTGGGTGTACAACATCATCTGATTTTCGTGTAAGGACTGAAAATAATCACTGAATTTTGTTACCGTATAAAAAAGACATCCATTCAGTTGTTGAATTGCATTGTTCAGCGATACACCCTTGAGCTCTTTTACAAGGATAGGAAGAAGCAGGATTCTATAAAGCTCGTAAGCATGCTGAACTTCTGATAGAGAAAATCCTCCGTGTAATCGGTAATCACTGATCCACCTTATATGACAGTTTATTTTTGAAAAATCATTATGAACAAGCACAAAATAACTCGCATCATAGGCTGCTGATACAGTTATCACAAGTTCGTCGCGAGGTCTCTTGTTGTATCGAGAACTTACTTCTGATTGAAGGTGCTCAATCCACTCCTCAATGATAGCATCACGGTATTTTATTAAAATATCTTTAAGGTCCATAGGACAAATAAGTATATCCTAAGGGAATATTTTTTTCACCTTAAGTACTTAAAAACGACCATTACCCTCCAAAGGTATACATACATTTCAAATACAATTGTCGTTCAGGAGAGGGGTACACATTGATTCGTGAAGAAGTGGTACTGGCAACGCCAAATTCATTATATTCTTTATTGGTGAGATTTTTTATTCCAAACAAAGCTTCAAAGCCTTTGTGTCTATAGGAGATATTCATGTCAAATGTTGTGTATCCAGGGAGTTTTCTATGATTGTTCCACTGGTCACTTAGTGCATATCTATTTCCGGTATAGACACCTATGATATTGAAAAGTATTTTTTTGAATGTATACGACAGAGTAGCTGAAAATTTATTTTTTGGCACAAGAGGTATGTCGTTTCCGTTCACATCGATATTGTTAATCAACTGCCTACCGTGAAATTTTGCTTCTGTGTATGAATAACCCATATTTACTTTAATATCTTTGGTGAGGAAAAAATAAAATTGTGTCTCTATACCCCGTCTTCGTGTTTTGTCGTAGTTAGCATTGGTAAACGTAAAGGGGTTATAAAAAATCTCGTCAGTATTTTTTGATTGAAAAATCGTTGCAGAACCACCAAAACGATTTGAGAAGTTCCATCTTCCACCCATGTTGATCTCCCATCCGGTCTGCGGTGATAAATCCTTCGTTATTGTCCCTGTCTGTATATTGACCATTTCGTCTGTTGTTGGAAACCGAAACCCTTTTGCATAAGTAACGAATACATTTCCTTTTTTGCCAAAAAGATAATTTATAGATGCTCGGAATGCTTCTTTCCGGGCATGGTATGAAGAAGATAGGGCAGGGGTAACATAATCTGTATACCTTGAATTATAGGAAGCTTTATGTACTCTGTATCCAATATCCAAGACCAGATTATCGAAAGGGTATATGCTTTCATTTGCATATATACCATAGTCTGTTTTTTTGATGCTGGCAAGGGTTTGCGATGGCGTAGTAAATCCTAAAAAAGTAAATGCACCCGAAGCGTCGAACGTTGTGGGGAATTTATAATAATCAAATCCCATGGTCAATGTGTTTTTAAATCGAAAAAGTGGTTTTTCAATCACTATTCTCGGCGTAAAGCCATACGTTTCGAGTTCCCCCATTCCATTGGTTTCTGAAACCCAGGGTAAACCAAAAAATACACCGGAAGAATAAAAGTATGAAGCTGTATGCCTTTTTCTATATGACCCTCCGAAGAAAAGTTTTACATCCTCTCTGAGCGTTATTTTGGCTTCCATATCAACAAAGTTGTCTTCTGTGGACCCATTGTCGAACGGTGTTGTTGCGTCTGTCCTCTTTGCACTACCACTTGTAAGATTCTGCCAGAGTATAGCACCGGGCATTCCATATCTATCTTTGTGGTGCCCTGTTTTCATGTTTAGTGTTAGGTGCTTCGAAAAATCAAACGAAAAGTTACCAAAAAGATCCTTCATCTGAACACTTTGGTTTTCTCTATATCCATCAGTATCGTAAGAAGACGAGATAAGAAAATAAGAGAATTTTCCGTAACTGCCTGAAGCACTGAGGCTCGGTGCAAAGGTATTGTAGCTCCCCCCAAACATTTTTGCTGTTACCCTTGGTGTTCCTTCCCCTTTTTTGAGGAGTATATTTACTGCACCTGCCGAAGCATTATCGCCAAACATGACATTTGCAGATCCTCTGTATATTTCTATTCGCTCGATCATATCAATGGGTATCTGAGCGAGATCAGCCCCTGACATATCAACGTTATTTACTCTTCTCCCATCGACCAGGAATAGTACATTTTGAGGCGCCGCCTCTCCATAGCCCCTGATATCAATATTTGATTCTTTGACTGTGCCTGTCCACGATTTTGTAGAAAGACCAGGTTCTGTTTTGAATACTTCAATCAGAGTTTCTGCTCCTTTCTGCTCAATTTCTTCGCTCGTAATGATAGAGATATTTGCCGGCGTCTCTCGCAGGGGAGTGCCATACCGTGTTGCGGTGACAACAATATCATCGAGCCAGTATATACCTTCCTGTGAAAAACCATAACCAGCTACAATGAATAAAAAACCAATTATTGAAAGGATGATGTGAAACATAAAATACCTCCTTATGCCTCGTAAGGCTGTATTTGTGTGAATCCAACCCAAGGTTTCCTGGCTTAGGGAATTAACGTATGCGCCTTCCCATCCCGATAGGGGATAGTGGCTGGATCATAAAAGACCCTTGCATACGTCTTTAACCCTTCACAGTTGCGGGACAGCGGAAGATTTTCACTTCACTTCCCTTGAAGGTTAGACCATATGTGAACTCTGTATATAGAACATAGACGGAATGAAAAAATCAAGATTTTATATTTGCAATCAGCCTGTAATGTGCTATCTATAAAGCATGTCTCCTCGTTCCACATCCCCCGACCAAATGAGAGAGTATATTAAAAGAATCTTTAATAATTGTAATGTAAGTAAACTACTCGGTATAGAAATATTAGAAGCAAAAGAAGGCATAGCACGGGGAAAGCTCACATTGAAAAAAGAGCATATTAATGTGTTTGGTACTGCCCATGGTGGCATTATATTTACTCTTGCAGACCACGTTGGAGGCGTTTGTGGAAACAGTATAGGTAAAAAATCAGTTCTCGTTGAGTCGTCTATACAGTATTTCAAAGGGGCTGTGGAAGGAGACACAATATTTGCTGAAGCACACTTAGTTCAAAAAGGAAGAAAGATCGGGAGAATTGATATCAGAATAACAAATGATGCAAAGGAACTTATTGCTTTGATGCATATGGTATTTTATATCACCCAGCATGACCACACAGCAGAAACTTATCACAATATTTAAAAAACTTCGTAATACCTTTGGAAAACAGAACTGGTGGCCAGGAGACACCCAGCTTGAGGTTATTATTGGTGCAATTCTTACCCAGAATACAGCATGGAAAAATGTTGAAAAAGCCATTATCAATATGAAGCAGCATGGAATACTGGATATCAAAAAACTCTATACTATTAAGACGGATAAATTGGCGCAGATAATAAAATCTGCTGGTTTTTTTAATATTAAATCTCAACGGATAAAAGCATTCATGCAATTCATATACGAAGAATGCGGTGGTACCATAGAGCATTTAGAGCACATGGATACCAATAGAGTTCGTGAATTACTTCTTTCTGTTCATGGGATTGGATATGAAACAGCCGATAGTATTCTCCTGTATGCCCTTAATAAACCTGTCTTTGTTGTGGATGCCTATACAAAAAGGTTTTTGAAGAATCATAATCTATATAATGGCATATACAGCTATGCTGAAATTCAGAAGTATTTTATGGACAACCTTCCGCATAACATTTATATTTTCAATGAGTTCCACGCCCTGATTGTATTTTTGTGCAAAACATATTGTAAAAAAATACCGCTCTGTGAATCCTGTCCTCTGAAAAATGAAAGGAAGCATCCCTAACTCCGTGATTGAAAATAATTAAGGCTCACCCTATACTATTTTCAACCAATAAAAACATAAGAGGTGAGCCTATGAAGGAGATAAGGATATCCTTCACAATAAGTATACCATTAAAACAGACAGACATCCACTGGATAGAGGAGGAGTTATTAAAAAAGAGGGAAGAGGTATTTATGGAGGTG
>Ga0272448_1000216_pt1 | contig 88723 bp, 65 predicted proteins | sample YNPCB0191_FD_202220 | JGI IMG/M metagenome (GOLD analysis project Ga0272448, IMG submission 202220) | Hot spring sediment microbial communities from Yellowstone National Park, WY, United States - YNP-CB-019-1 | ecosystem: Environmental > Aquatic > Thermal springs > Hot (42-90C) > Sediment... | reverse complement strand
GGACGAGGACTTCTTTGGTGACTTCTTCATTAACAACCTCCGTACAATAGTTAAGCTACGAGGTTATATTATTCTTGTCCTGTGAGCGATTTCCTCCCAGCATTCATCACAAAAACTTGACGCACCCGCCAATACTCTTGTAGCCAGCGCGCGACGTCGGCTGTCGCATTTTTGCCGCGCTGACCGGTAAAGATCACACGATAGCCGTGCTGGGCGGCGACGCTGACGGCGGCGGCTTGTGTCTCCTGCCACATCGATTGCAATAGTTCCGCGCGCTCCTTGCGCAGTAAGGCGATGCTGCGGTCGATGGCGGCCACGGCGCTTTGCGTATCACGCTGATGTGTGCGATTTGCCGCGGCGGTACCGGTGACGAGTTCATCAGTGCCCAGTTGCGTTGCGGTGGCGGGCACTTCGGGGAACGTGGGTTCCGCGGCCATGGCGATCGCCTCCTGACCATCTTCCGCCACCGGCGGATGCGGGGCGGCTGCCACGGCTTTCTCCGCATTTTGTGCGAGCTGTGTTTTGAGTTGCTGAAGCTCTGCTTGCAGTGCGCGCTGGTTTTCCGCTGCCGTGGTCTTTTTTAATGCGGCCAGCTCGCGCTCACTTTTCTGCATTTCCCCCTCATAGTCAGCGTGAAGCTGGGTATAGGCAGTTTCTAACTCGTGTAGATGCTGCTCTCCGCTCTCCACCAGATGCAGCGCATTGCTGTTCGCCGGGTGGTTGGTCAGGTAGTCCTGCTGCTCACGCAACTGTCGCTGCGCCATATCGCGCCTGAGTTCAGCATTCACCAGGCGGGTGCGATATTTCTCCCCGATGGTGCACCGGTCCGCATCGGCATCTTCCTCAAGTCGCATCAACTTCGCCTGCAGTTGCCGCGCATATGCATCGCTCAGCCGTCGCTGCTGGCGTAAATAATCCCGCTGCCATCGGTAGGCTTGATCTTGCCGGAGCGCCCGCTCGTTGCGCGTCATCAGGGACGGTGGGGGAGGCGTGGGCGCATTGGGGGGGGCGGGCGCAGGCATGGGAACCAATGGAGGGATGGCCTGAGTCATCGTTTCGGCTGGCGCGGTCAGCGCTGGGCGCGTCTGCAGGCATGCGCGTTGCGTTGCCAGCGCCGCCAGACGCCGATCAAGATCCTCGAGCATCTGCCGGTTAGGATGGTAGGGTAACAGGTTCTCGACCCGTACCCACGCCATGGTCGGCGGTGCCGGTTTGGGGGTCTGGCGACAGCCGTTGAGTGTATATATGAGCAATAAGGCCGTGAAGGCGGTGCCCCACGGCCTGAGTGTGTTTCTGTGTCGCATACGCGAAACTATTTATCGGCTGGTTTGTCTGCCGGTTTGCCGGCAGCCTTATCAAGCATTCCGGGCTTGAACGACTTGTTGAGCGCGGTCACCACATCGTCTGTGATATCGACGCCACCCCAGAGCACCGACTTCTCCACCCCTTCTTTCGACTGCATATTCTTACTCAACACAATCGACAGTTTTTTCTCCTTGGCGGTGGTATCAATGGCTTTATCCACCAGATCGGTCAACAATTTGCTGTAGCGGCCATACTCTTCCTGCACTTCATTGTACAGCTTGTCCCCCTGGTCATTGACGAGTTTCGAGACGGTCTCAATATCTTTGTTCAATACGTCCAGGCGCGCCTTTTCCGTATCGGTGAGGGTCTCTTTGTTCTCCTGTTTCCCCTTCAGCTTCTGATATTCGTCCACGTTCGCTTTTGCCTGCGTCTCTAACGCGGTGCAGCGTGCTTCATTCATTTTGACGGTGAACGAGACCAGTCCCTGATACTCGTTGAAATCCTGCGAGGAGAGGCCAATGCCTTTTTTCAGCGCGCCGAACATGTTGTCGCGCTCCTGGGTGAAGGCCTTGATGTGTATCATGGCTTCCTTGAACCCATCAAACTTTTGCTGGGTGACGTCGAGGTCAATCACCCCGATCTGCGGAGTGGCCGGCGCAGCGGGGGCGGCAAAAACGCCACACAACGGCAGCAGGGTGAGTGCGAGCAACGCGATGCATCGCCCGTAGCGGAACGGATGTAGCATATAAACTCCTTTTCGAGTCAAATTCATGCCGTTGAACGGCGGACATGAAAACAGTAGTTATTGTTCCCATACGATACAGCGGCAAACAACTTCCGCCGCCGGATCATTGTAGCAGGGAGCGCGGATTTCGCGGATGGCTTCCCCGCATCAAATCGGGAACTGTCCTCCACGTGGAAGGGACAGTTCCCGATAGTCACGAACCCAGATCTCTCGCGTCCTCCTGACCGAATTGCTCCTGTTAGAACGTCGCGCCGACTCCGAAGTGAATCTCGTGGCCGCCTTCGCCGTTGAGCCCATAATCGAGCCGCAGCGGGCCAATCGGGGTGACGACGCGAATGCCCAGGCCGTAGCCATAGTGGAGTCGGAAATCCTGGTCGCCAAATTGATTGGCGAATGCGCCGTGCCAGGCATCGCCGGCATCGAAGAAGCCCACGGCCTGCAGCGATTCCGAGAGCGGAAGGCGCAATTCATTGTTCGAGAGGACGAATCGCTCGCCGGGGAACCGGTCTTCTTTGAAGCCGCGCAGGCTGTCCGCGCCGCCGATGAGGAATTGATCAAGGAACGGCGGGGCGCCACTGGTGACCCCGGCCATCAAGCGTGTGGCGAACACCAGCGGCAGGGCCGGTTTCTTGGTGCCAGGCGTCACTTCGCTGCTCGGTTGTCTGCTGCGGCGCAGGTTCCAGTAATGGCGCCCTTCCGCAGTGAATTTAGTGAAGTTCGCGCCGCCAAAGCCGGCAAACTCGGCAGTTAAATTGGAATAGGTGCCGGCGGACGGGTTCAGGAAGTTGTTGCGCGTGTCATGGACGCCCGACAGCGCGATACTGCGGACATTCGACTCCTGCAGCAGAATGGGCGGCGGGTTGCTGTTATTGTCTTTCGTCGCATGCACGGTATCCGCGCGGAAGGTGAGATACGCGGTGTTATTTTTCCCAACGGGACGGCCCAGGGAGACATTGGCGCCGGTGCGCCGTTCATTATACAGGAAGGTCTGGTCAGACTGGACTGCCTCACGCAGGATCGTACGGTTGTACAGGTTCGTGGTAAAGCTCGTCTTATTCTGATCGATCCAGGGGTGCGTATAGGTCAACTGGTAGCTATTGTCCACCCCGAATTGTACCTGCACGCCCAGGTTCTGCCCGGTGCCCAGCAGGTTGCTGTCCGAGACGTTCAGGAAGCCGATGAGCCCTTCGATGTTGCTGTGGCCGACACCGACCGCAGCGGATCCGGTGCGGCGTTCCTTCACGCGGATCGTCTCGATGAGCCGACCGGGCTCGGTGCCGGGTTCCGGCACGGCTTCCGCTTCCTCGAAGATGCCCAACTGGTTGAGATTATTTAACGATGTGCTGACGGTGTTTTTGTTGTAGACATCGCCCGGGCGAATCGTTAACTCACGCCGGATGACATATTCTTTCGTCTTCGTGTTGCCGACAATGCGGATTTCCCCGATAGTCGGCTCGAAGATGAAGAACTGCAGCTTGTTCTCGTCGGTGATATTGATATCGACGACGCGGACTTCCGTGTAGCCTTTTTCCGCGTAGGCCGTCTCAATCGCCAGGGCATCTTGCTTCACGTTTTGCCGGTTGAGCACCATGCCGGTACGGGTTTTTACCTGCTTCATCAGGTCGGCCACGGTCAATTTGGTGTTGCCGATGAATTCAATCCCGGTGATAATCGGCGCTTCCACCACTGTGAAAATGAGGCGCACACCGCCTTCAATCGGCTCCGTACGCGCGCTGGCGCGGACAAACCAGCCGAGTTCGCGGATGGCATCAACATCGGTATCCACCGTCTCCTGACTGTATGGCTGCCCGACTTTAGATTTGATGACGTCATGCATCTGCTTTTGTGCGTCGGCGGGAATATGCTGCACACCGGAGAAGACGATTTCGCGAATAGTGGGGGCTGCTTGCGGCGCCTCCTGTGCGAAACAGATGCCGGTTTGAACCAAGCATACCAGGATTAACAGTACGCTGATTCGGTGCCGAATTCGTCTCATGATTTCCTCCTCTTTTCTTTTTCCTGTACCATAGGTTGCTCTGTATCTGTTGCTGTCGGTTCTGCTTCCGGCTCCGGTGGCCGCAGATGCGGACCGAGCATTTTGCGTAACTGCCCGCGCGCGCGGAAAATCCGACTTTTCACCGCTTCAACGGAACAGGAGGTGATCTGCGCCACCTCCTGATAGGAAAGTCCCTGGACATCGCGTAAGAGAATTACCGTGCGCAAATCTGGAGACAACGACGCGATGGCCGTTTGGATGAGCTCCTGCAGTTCCTGACCTTCCATCAGCCGTTCGGGTGAATGGCTGAAATCCTCGATATCCCGCTCCATCTCTTCGCCATCGGAGAGGATCGGTGCATCGAAGGAGATCACTTCGATGCGCGCCTCGCGGTCACGTTTGCGGAAATGGTTCTTGCACAGGTTGATGGCGATGCGATACAGCCAGGTGTAGGCTTGCGCTTCTCCCCGGAATCGATCATAGGAGCGGAGGGCGTGCAGAAACGTCTGCGACGTCAAGTCCGTCGCATCTTCATAATCGCCCACCATTCGATAGATAAGGTTAAAGATCCCCTTCTCATATCGAGCGAAGAGAACCTCAAAAGGGGGAAGGGCGGTTGCCGTGGTCTCTGTGCTCGGATGCTGGGTATCGGCCATACGCACGTCCTGCCCACTCCCAATCGTTGTGCCGGTGATCTCGCGATCCGGCGTCCGGGTGTTTACGGATTGCACGGAGGGAATAACAGCTTGTCGAAAGTTTAGCAGGTTTTGATCTAGTTTACAAGGAGATTCGATACCTACCACGTCGACCTACTTAAACCTGGCAGAATTTGCTGTGCGCACGCAGGTTTTCGGATGTTTAGACACCAATACCTGCTGCTGGTTGCTCACCGCAGCAGCAGCACAGGTAAATATTTGGACAAATAGAGTTTATCCTATCCAATGAAGCGGAAACCTGTTGGCGACGCGAATTTGCCTCTCCGCAGGGGAACGGCGGCGAGATCCTGTCGGCAGGATCAGTGGGCTTGCTGAATTAGCAGGAGGTTATTCATCCTCACGGGGTCGGGGATTCAAGCTTGCCTCGGTCCTCGCACAGGGCATCGATGACAATGCCCGACACCTGGGCTTCGCGCCCGAAGATGCATCCGCGGACCACGCTCTCCGGCAGGATTGTCGCCCCTTCCCAGATGATGCTGTCTTCGACCAGCGCATCGTGGCCAATCTGTACGCCGGTGCCCAGGACCACCTGCGGGCCGACCGTCGCATTGCCGGCGATGCGCACCCCGTCACCCAGAATCACGGGGGGGCGGATCAAGGCATCATCGGCGATCTCGACCTGCTGCCCGATCCAGAAGCCGGGAGCGAGTTCACGATACTCGACCGGGATGTAGACTTTTCGCGCGAGGATATCGCGGTGCGCCTGCAAATAATCCCCCGGGGTGCCGAGGTCGGTCCAATAGGGTTGCTCATGGTAGCCATACAGCGGGATGCCGTTGGCGAGGAGCTGCGGGAAGATATCGCGTTCCACCGAGCAGGCGCCGGTGGGGAAGTGGTCAAATACGCTGCGCTCGAAGATGTAGACGCCCGCATTGATATCCCGACTGCGTGCCAGCTCGCGCGGCGGCTTTTCCGTGAAGGTGTGGATGCGGCCTTGCGTATCGGTCTCGATGACGCCGTATTTGCTGGGATCTTCCACCTCGGTCAAGGCAATGCTGACCTGGGCGCCGGCCTGTCGGTGGGCAGCCAGCATATCCGGCAGGCGCAGATTCGTGAAGATATCCCCGTTGAAGATGAGGCAACGAGAGGAGCGCAGGAAGGGTTCGCAGTTTTTAATCGCCCCGCCAGTGCCTAACGGTTGTGCTTCGATGGCGAAAGAGAGTTTCACATCGAGGGGATGCTCGGTAAAATGTTGCTGAAACTGCTCTGCATTGTAATGCACGCTGAGGATCACATGGTCGATTCCGGCATCGCGCAGCCAGCGCACCGTTCGTTCGACGAATGGCACATTCGCCAGCGGGATCAGCGGTTTCGGGACCGCTTTGGTCAACGGCAGTAAGCGAGTGCCTAATCCACCTACGAGTAAAATCGCCTCCATGCAATCTCCTCAATCAATCGAGCGTTCACCGTGTCCGGGGTTACTTCCTATTATTCCAGCGATCCACCGGCATGCATGTACAAGCACGAAACACGCACGAGAGCAAAGGAGCACACGCGTGAGATTAATTGCGGAAATCCGAAAGGAATGTCCTCGCTATCGGGGAAGCTAGATAGTGGTGTTGGTTACGGAATAGGGGTTGCGTGATCGTCCACCATGCCCTTCAGGGCATGACGAACACGCAACCGTATTGACCTTGGACGTGAAACCGTCGGACTTGTGACTATTGAGAGGAGTTCATCGTGCGCCCTGCCTGGGTTGAAGTAGATGTCACGGCGATTCGGGATAATATCAGTGCTATCAAGCAGTATGTCGGGCCGACCACCGGCGTCATTGCGGTGGTGAAGGCGGATGCGTATGGGCACGGGCTGGTGCCCGTCGCCCGTGCCGCACTGCAGGGAGGCGCGACCATGCTGGCCGTGGCCATCCCGGAGGAGGTGGCGCAATTACGCGCCGCCGGCATCGCGGTGCCGGTGCTCATTATGGGATGCAGCCTGCCGGATCAGGCGGAAACGATCATCGACCTCGACGCCTCTGCCGTGGTGAGTTATCCGGCGGCGGCACAGGCGCTGGCGGCGGCGGCACAGGCGCGCGGGGTGCATGCGCATGTCCACGTGAAAGTGAATACCGGCATGGGCCGGGTCGGGGTACGCTGGAATGAAGCAGTGGCGTTTATTCGCGAAGTGGCCGCACTGCCGGGCATCGACCTCGAAGGCATCATGACGCACTTCGCCACCGCGGATTATGAGGACCAAACCTCGGTGCGCACCCAGCTCAGCCGCTTTGTCGAGGTGCTGGACGGCGCTGCCGCGCACGGCATTCGCCCGCGCTATCGCCATTGTGCCAACAGTGCGGCCATCACCTTCCTGCCGGAATCCCATTTCGACATGGTGCGCCCAGGCCTCATTCTCTACGGCATTCCCCCGGTGGCGATGGCCGCCGATATTCCACCCGAAACCGGATTCCCGGGCACCCATACCCCGACCAAACGCTGGAATTATGCGCAACAGCGCACGGAAGATACGCGTGACCGCTATATCCCCATCCCCCTGCGCCCGGCCCTCGCACTGAAGGCGCAGGTGGTGCAGGTGAACCATCTGCCCGCGGGAGACGCCGTCGGCTACAGCCTCACGTATCGTACCACGCGCGATTCCACCTTCGCCCTGTTGCCGCTGGGCTATGCCGATGGGCTGGCGCGCGCGCTCTCCAACCGCGGTTGGGCGCTCATCCACGGGCAGCGCGCCCCCATCGCCGGCCGGGTGAGCATGGACCAGACGCTCATCGATGTGACGGAGATCCCCGGTGTCGCGGTGGGCGATGAGGCAGTGCTGATCGGCCAGCAAGGCGATCAGCAGATCTCCGCCTGGGAAATCGGCCTGGCCATGGGCAGCATCGCCTACGAAGCCCTCACCAGCCTGGGGGCGCGGTTGCCGCGGATTTATCCGTAATGTGAAAGATTGAGATCAAATGCCTGCACTGAAACGCTGTACAGTGGTTCGCCGCCCAACGATGGCGAAGCCGCATCTCGCCCCGTCAGTGGTTCTGCCAAGCCCTGATGGGAAATTTACGGTGGAATTCTGTGAACCCGCTGAATGGCATATGGGGGCCTGGATATGGAAGCTCCGCCTGATTCACGAGGATGTCGATATCACTTCGCGACATCTCGCACTTATTCAGGCCGCCGAGTACGGTCGCTTTTTTTATGAATCCACACTGCAACCCTGGAGTGCAGATAGCCGGAAAATCGCCGTAAAATCCTTTACCGGGATTCATTTATACGATATCTACGAAAGAACACTGCGATTACTCGATTCGTCGATGGGATTCGCGTCTTCACTACAATGGTCACCGGTACTCGACCGGTTGTTAGTGCCTGGCATGGATGGCGGTTATCTTTTCGACGGTTCCGGTGAGGTTCAAGGGATTGCACGCTGGCAGATGTCCGAACTGCCTGATACATTCTGGATGGCCTCCGGTGACCTCTTTTTTCTGGTCGACCGCACACGCAACTCCAGCCCTCCCCATCTAGCCTTCTTCGATAGCAATGGAGAACCGGCAGGTATAATCGATGTCGACCCTGATATACTGCTCTCCTACAAGAAGGAAGCGTATGCGGATTTGGCGCGTGACCAGCATGTACTGGTTACCTCTCGCGGTGGTCTGGCTGTCGGTTCTTTACTTGATACCTGGGCTGAAGCACAGTTCGACCAGTCAGCAAATACACTCTACCTTTCGATATATCGACCCACCGGAGAGCCATATTGGCGGGAAGGTAATCTGTATTGCAAAGTACGAGAACAATGGGTGGGGATTGAATTGGCCCCATAAAGAAGCAAAATATGATCTCTCTGGCACATCGTATTGCAGAACGACATGGATAAGCGGGCTGGACATAATGCTTAACGCTCGTTAAACTGGTACCAATACCTGCGGAGGTGCCGGGATGACGATACACGAAGCCATACTGCAACTGTTGCGTCATGAGTCGCTGACGGCTGATGAGGCGGCAGCGGTGATGACCACCATCATGGAGGGGGAAGCGACCTCGGTGCTGGTGGCGACGCTCCTCACCGCGCTGCGCATGAAGGGGGAGAGTGTCGAGGAGATCGCCGGGTTTGCCCGTGTGATGCGCGCGAAGGCCATCCGCATTGCGCCGCGCTGCACGCCGCTGGTGGATACCTGCGGCACCGGGGGGGCGCGCCGCAAGCTGTTCAACATCTCCACCGCCGCGGCCTTCGTGGTGGCGGGCGCCGGGGTGGCGGTGGCCAAGCACGGCAATCGCGCGGCCTCCAGCCGCTGTGGGGCAGCCGATGTATTGGAAGCGCTGGGGGTGAGTCTGGCGGTGCCGCCGGAATTCGTGACAGAGTGCATCGAGCGTATCGGCGTGGGCTTCCTCTTCGCCCAGCATTTCCACCCCTCCATGAAATATGCCGGGCCGGTGCGGCGCGAATTGGGCTTCCGCACGGTCTTCAATGTGCTCGGTCCGCTCACCAATCCCGCCGGGGCACAGTGCCAGGTGATGGGCGTCTATGATCCTGACCTCACCGAACCACTGGCCCGCGTGCTGGGCTTGCTCGGATCCACGCGCGCCTATGTCGTGCATGGGTTGATTGGCCTGGATGAGTGGTCCACCGTCGGCAGCACGCAAGTGAGTGAGCTGCGGGACGGCCAGGTGACCACACGCCTCTATACCGCGCAGGAGGTCGGGGTGCCGGAAGCTGATATCGCGGAGCTTGATGGCGGTGATGCGCTGGAGAACGCGGAGATCATCTATCGGCTCTTCCGGGGTGATGGCGGTGCCAAACGCGATATCGTGCTGGTCAATGCCGCCGCCGCACTCTGCGCAGCCGGCAAGGCGACGGACCTGCAGGATGGCATGCAGCAGGCCGCCTGCTCGATCGATTCAGGCGCGGCGATGGAAAAATTGCACGCGCTGCGGGAAATGACCCAAGGGAAGGCCGCCTCCCTGGCCTGATCACCATGCGTGTTCGGTGGTCATCTTCTTTTTCTCTTCATTCCAGGGTCATGCCCGGCTAGGCAAGAGGCGGCATCTCTTGCTATGATTAGGAAACGCCGGCGATATGGGATAATAGTATGGCATGGTTGGGCGGACAATGAGATGATGCACTCGTCCGCGGCGAGCGCTGAGTGACAAAACGGCTGGAGCGGCATCGGGTTTTGTACAGGCATAAATGTAAAAAGCAGAATAAATGCCGGTAAATAAATCAGCAAGACATCGTTGTTGCGCTTGACCACATGGCGTACCCTGATTACAATGGCAGGTAGGCTCTGATCAGGAACGGAAAAGTCAACCATCTAGCCTGGCGCGTGAGAAGTATGTACATGACTCATCGATTGCCGGGAGAAACCGTACAACAAGTTGCCTTTTGGTTCCGGCGCAGCCGGGTTACACAATAATGAAATTTGAACGGCCCTCATCAATGGACATCTCGCAACAGACGGGTACTGCTCGTCGCCGACATGCGCATAATTTCTACATCATGGGGAGACGCTCTGCGGAGGATGGCTCCTGGGATGAGGCGCGCGAGCAACTGCGGCGTGCCCTGTCCTTCGACCCCCACCTCGCCCCGGCGTTGCGCGTGTTGGCCGGTGTGGAATTGACGCTAGGCAATGTTGCGGAGGCCAAGCAGTATCTCGAACATGCGCTCTCCATTGCGCCGGAAGACCCGGATGCGTTGATGCTGAAAGGCAATATGGCGCTGAACGAGTCGAATCCGGAGGCGGCGCTCGAGGCGTACCACAAGTTGGAAGTCCTCGAAGGCAGCTCCCCCGAATTGACCTTTAACATCGGCCTGGCCCACCTTATCCTTGTGCAAGGTGAAGAAGCGGTCGGCGCCTTCACGCGGTTGCTGGAGATCGACCCGGAGCACCAGCGGGCCTGGGATGCCCTCGGGTGTGCGCAGCGCATGATCAAGGAATACATCGGCGCGCATCAATCGTTTATGCGCGCGCTGGAGATCGACCCCACGCTGAACGATGCCCGCGATCACCTGGCGCAATTATTAATGGAAACGGGCAATCCGCAGCGTGCGCAACAGGTGCTCCGCGCTGCACTCATCCAGGAGCCTGATCGCACCTCGAGCCGGCATCTGCTGGGTATGGCCTACGCGGCGACGCAGGAGTTCCAGCAGGCCGCCGAGTGCTGGGAAGAGATCATCGCCGATGGGGCAGCGCAGGCGGAAACATATCATCTGCTGGTGAATGCCTACCTGCATCTGAATGAGCGCGTGAGCGCCATGCGCGTGCTGGAAGTGCTCGTCGAGCGCTTTCCCAACCACCTGCCCGGGCATCTGCAACTGGCGCTGCTCCTGCTTGAACATGGGCATAGCGAGCGTGGGTGGCATCATCTGCAGCGTGCCCGCGCCCTGGATCCGTCCAATGCAACGGTCAACATGGCATTCTCCGCGGCGCGAGCGCTCTCCCCACCCATCCGCGATTCCGTCGATTCGTAGCTACTCCCTCCCCCGGTTTCCCGGCATAGCGAGAGGTCGGGAGTGAGGGGGAACAACAGAATTTTTCCTCGTATTTGTCTGCAAACGGATGCAGGACAAACAAAATTGTGAGAAAATTTCGAAACGATTGTTTGCAAAGTTTGCCGGAGTGTGGTAGGATTAGATATCCGCATTGGCGGACTTCCAGGAGGGCTATCCTTCCACGGTTGGCAAGTATTCCTTAGGAGGCGACAATGGAAGAACTCACTAAACGCCAGCAAGAAGTGCTGGCCGGCATTCGGCTAATTTTCCAGGAAACCGGCTATCCCCCGACCGTCCGCGAACTGGGTGAGCGTCTCGGCCTTCGCTCGAGTTGCACTGTCCAACGACACCTGGAAGCGCTCGAACGCAAAGGGTTCATCCGCCGCAATCCCACCAAAGCGCGCACCATTGAAATCACGCGCGGTCCCAAACCGGTCTCCAAGTCCGCCGCAGATGGCGGGCTGATCTCTCTGCCCATCGTCGGTACCGTCACCGCCGGCCAGCCGATCCTGGCGGTGGAGAATATCGACGATTCCATCGCCCTGCCCAAATCGCTGGTGCCGGACGGCGAATGTTTTGCCCTCCGCGTCATCGGGGACAGCATGATCAACGCCGGCTTGTTCGATGGCGACATGGCCATCATCAAGAAGCAGGACCATGCCAACAACGGCGAAATTGTGGTGGCATTGCTCGAGGATGAAGCGACCATCAAACGGTTCTTCCGCGAAGACACCCACGTGCGGCTGCAGCCGGAGAACCCCGCCCTCGCCCCGATCATCGCCGACAGCGTGACGATCCTGGGCAAGGTTATCGTCGGCATCCATAAGTTTTAACTTCGTGCGCAAGTGAGTATTGCCGGATCTTCATGCTCTTACTCATGTTCATGCTCAGCAACGGGTCGCAATGTCGCTATTGAGCATAAGCATGAGTATGAGTGTGCATGAATAAGTGCAATATTGAGTTGTCGAGGTATCACAGCGCGATGAATGCGTGACCCCGCGTGCCGATTCGGCGCGCGGGGTTGTCGTTTTCCGACACCAGCTCATCTCGGATGTGAGTACGATTAATGGGGCAGAGCTAGGCAGGATGGAGTGTGAATATTCCGCAATTCGCAGTCCGCATTCCGAAGAACCTTTCATCAAATGAAATGTCTAATGATACGGCGTTATTGTGCCGGTTGGAGGCGTCATGCTGACGAGTGATCCGAAAGTATCCGTTGTCATTCCCTGTTATAATGAAGTGGGCAGTCTGCGTGAGCTGCATGGGCGGATTCGCGACGAATTCTCCCGGCTCGGTGTACGGGCGGAGATCATCTTTATCGATGATGGCAGCAAAGACGGCTCCCTCGAACTGCTGCGCGAGCTGGCGACCACCGATCCGGACTGTCGTCTCATCGCCTTTCGGCGCAATTGCGGCAAGGCCGCAGGGCTGGAAACCGGCTTCCGCGCCGCCCGGGGGGAGATCATCCTCACCATGGATGCCGACCTGCAGGACGACCCGAAGGAGATTCCCCGCTTCCTCGATGCGCTCACCCGCGCCGACCTGGTGTCCGGCTGGAAAGGCGTCCGCCACGACCCGCTGGGAAAAACGCTGCCGTCGAAGCTCTTCAACGCCACCGTGCGCCGGGTGACCGGCGTGCAGTTGCACGATATGAACTGCGGCTTCAAAGGCTACCGCCGCCAGGTGATCGAGGAGGTCTCCGTCTACGGCGAGATGCACCGCTTCGTGCCGGCGCTGGCCGCAGCCCGTGGGTTCCGCATCGCCGAACTGGTCGTCACCCATCATGCTCGCCGCAGCGGCGTGTCGAAATACGGCTGGGAGCGCTTCATTCGCGGCTTCCTCGACCTGGTCACCGTGGTCTATATCAACAAATATCGTTTCCGTCCGCTGCATCTTTTCGGCAGTTGGGCCGTCGGCCTATTTGTGCTCTCCCTGGCGCTGTGCGGGGTACTGACGCCGTTTCTGCTGGTCGGCGATGGCACTCCCCCGCGGTATCATTTTGTGCTCTGGCTGCTCGATATCGCCCTCTTCATCATGGCGCCCCTCCTCTTTGCCATCGGGCTGGTCGCTGAAGGCGTACTGGCCAATACCTTCCTCCAGCAGCCCGCACCGCCGATCATGGAGCGGGTGAATTTCGGCGAGTTGCCGGTGCGCGAGGCGGCGCCGGTGGCGAGTGAGACGCAGACCGAGCCGGCTGAAGAGGTGGCGCATGCAGAGTGATGCCGCGCCTGCGACAGGAAAACGCACACCCGCGTGGAAGCTCGCCCTTAACCTGGCGCTATTCGTCGGGCTGGTAGGCGTCTTCGCCTGGCAGGTGATGAAGAGTCGCAAAGAGATCGCCGCCTATCACTGGACGATCAACTGGGAGCTGACCGGGGTGGCATTGCTGCTGCTGTTAGTCTGTTCCACGGTGGACATCCTCATCTGGAATCGCACGCTGGGCTGGTTCACCGATCCACTGCCGTTCCGCCAGGCAGCGCCGGTCTACATCTGGTCGTATATCGCGCGCTACATCCCCGGCAAAGTGGGCAGCCTCATCCTGCGTGCTGCGTTAGCTACGCAGGTGAAGCGTGAGCCCGTGCCGGTGCTCGCTTCCAGTACGGTCGAGTTAGGGCTTCGTCTAGGCTCCGGCGCGTTCCTTTTTGTGGCAGTGCTGTTTGGCTGGGGTTTCCGTGATGTGAGTCCGATAGTAAAAATTGCCAGCTTACTGATCGTACCACTGGCGTTAATCTGTGCACATCCAAAGGTGATGCTGCCAGTGATGAACTGGGGGTTGCGCAAAATCAAGCAACAGCAATTGCAGCGCCCATTAGGTTATGGCGAGGTATTGGGAGTCTTCTGCGCTCTCCTTATTCGCTGGGTCCTGTACGGATTTTCCTATGCGGTGTTTGCAGCGGCACTTTTTCCGAATGCGATGGCGCAAACCCCGGTATTGATCGGTCTGGCCTCCGGTGCATGGGTAATCGGTTTTCTTTCCGGTATGCCTGGTGGGACTGGTCTTGCAGAACTAACGCAGGCGACCATCCTTGCAACAATCGGATTTCCTGTGGCGATTGTAAAAATGCTGCCGATCCTCGCCCGCCTGCTGACACTCGTCGGCGAAGGCCTGTGGTCGCTGGCCGCCTGGGGGTTCTGGGCACGCCGGTCGAAAACGCCCGTGATGGTAGCGGATGAAGCGCCGGTAGCACAATAAAGTGATTAGTGATTAGTAATAAGTGATTAGTTGATTGGATGCAGAAGCGACGCACGAAACTGCTTCCCAACTAATCACTAATAACTAATCACTCTAGAGTAGTGTTCTGTTATTGCACCGGCTTTTTTATGGCTGAGCGCTGCAGCCGGCAGGAATTCCCGCCCGGGGCGCGAATGTATTGCCTGGCAAACGCTGGTGTAAAGGAGGACATCCAGATGAGACGCATATTGGTTTTCTGTTCAACGATCCTGGGGGTTGCCCTCACCCTCGCCCTCATCATGAGTGTTACGAGCTCCCTGCCTGTCGCCCGGGCGGAGGACGCCGATATCTATGCCGCCGCAACGCACGGCGATCTCAACAAGGTGCAAAAATTCTTACAGGCCGACCCCACGCTGCTCAACGCGCCGGACAACGACGGGCGCACCCCGCTGCTCTATGCCTGCTCCTGGGGCCATGCGAATGTGGTGAAATGGCTGCTGGAGAAGGGCGCCGAGGTCAACATCCGCGATAAGGACAACCGCATCCCCCTGCACTGGGCCGCCGGGATGGGCTTCGATGATGTGGTGGCCGTGCTGCTGGAGCATAAGAGTGATCTCACTGCCAAGGACAAGGATGCCCGCACGCCGCTCGATATGGCGACGGCCAAGAATCAGGATAAGGTGGTTGCACAGTTGCGGGAGGCCGAGAAAAATCAGGCCGGCAATCCGGCAGAGCCGCCGAAACCGATTTATCCCACCCGCGTCAACCCGATCGATGGCGCGGAGATGATCCTGGTGCCGGCCGGCGAATTCATCATGGGCAGCGATGCCCCCGGCACACCGGACAGCGAAAAGCCTGCGCACAAAGTCTATCTGGACGCCTTTTGGGTGTATAAAAACCCGGTGACCGTGGCGCAATATCGTAATTTCTGCAAGGCGAACGGCGACAAGCGCATGCCGGGCCAGACACCGGCATGGGGATGGGTGGATAACCATCCGATTGTCTCGGTGAGTTGGAAAGATGCCCTCGATTACGCGCTCTGGGCAGGCGGGCTGCTGCCAACCGAAGCGCAGTGGGAGAAAGCGGCGCGCGGCACCGATGGGCGCACTTATCCGTGGGGCAACGACTGGGATGCCACGAAGTGCAACAGCAAGGAAAGCAATACTAATAAAACCGTTGCGATCGGCAGCTTCCCCACCGGCGCCAGCCCCTATGGTGTGCTGGACATGGCCGGCAATGTGGATGAGTGGTGCCTGGACTGGCTCGATTCCAACTACTATGCCTCCACGCCTCCGCGCAATCCGACCGGCCCGAAAGACCCGCCCGACCCGACGAAAAACGGCGGCCTGCAGCCCAGCCGCGTCCGCCGCGGCGGCAACTATACCACCGATACCAAATGGATGTACAGCGCCCACCGCAACGGCATCTACCCGGTCAGCTACAACCCGAAAGTCGGGTTCAGGGTGGTGATACCGCTGGCTGCCAAGTAAAAAGCAAAGGCTTTTTGTGCAAGTTGACAGATAATAGAGTGGCAATCGAGCATTGCCAATCCCGAAGGGATGCCAGCGAGTAGCCATGGGTGGAGCGAAGCGGAACCCGTGGATTGGTGGAATATGTAAGCCCATAGAGCCCCGAAGGGCCGACAGCTAGGAGAATATTGCTGTCGGCCCTTCGGGGCTCTATGGGCTGAACGCTAATCTGTCCACGGGTTCCGCTTCGCTTCACCCGTGGCTAGATGCTACCATCCCTCGGGATTCTGATGAATCGCTCACCCTTTCCCTTACACTATTTCCTGGCTGCCCGCAAAGACCTGTTTCATCCGCTCACCGATCACGTCGCGGTTGTCGTCGGGCGGTGGCTCGGGGGCTGCGGGCGGGGGAGCAGCGGTGACTGGTGCAGCGGCAGGCGCAGGTTGCGGAACAGGAGCCGCAGCTTGCGGCGCCGGCTGATCGGCCTGCACTTCCATCGCCACCACGAAAGCCGTTTTGAAGAAACTTTGCAGGCACTGCTCCAGCGCCTGTTTCACCTGCGGGCGGTCTTTGAGCATGTCGCGGACGAAGCCGCTGGTGGTGGACATGGTCAGCGTGTTGCCGATGAGGCTGGACGGCCAGCTCTTTTCCACCACGCGCTCGCGCAGGTTGTCCAGCTTGGAGGAGCGGCGCATCCACTCGACGAACTGCGGCCAGCTCTTCTTTACGCGCGGCAGCGTCCAGGCATTCTCGTCCGCCGGTGCCGCAGGGGCAGCAGGCGGTGGCGCCACGGGAGTCGGCGCCGGTTCGCGAGCGACCGGGGGCTGCGGGGTCGGCGCAGCCGGAGGAGCTGGGCGTGGTTCCGGCGCGGCGGCTCGCTGGGGTGCCGGTTCGGGGGCGCGCACTTCCTGCCGTGGGGCCGGGCGCGGTGCCGCGGTCGGCTGGGCGGGTGCGGCGACAACGGCCGGCGCTTCGTCACTCATGATGCGCAGGCTGTACAACTCCAGCAACAGCCGCTGCTGGGTGTTCCAGCGTAACTCATTTTCCGCCTCGCAGAGCAGCGTAATGGCGCGCATGATGGTAGACTGGTCGAGCTGTTTCGCTTGTTGCGCGAGTTGTGCGCGCTGGTCGGGTGCCAGTTCCACCAGCACCTCTGCGCCGCCGATGGCCACACGGAGCAGGTTGCGCCAGTGCAGCACCAGCTCGGCCACCATCTGCGGCACATCTTTACCTTCGGAGATGATCTGCTCGATGAGTTGGAAGAGCCCGTTGGCATCCTTTCGCACCACCACATCGCTGTAGCGCAGCAGCAGGTCGAGGTCGATGCCGCCGAGGATGTCGCGCACGTGCTGGCCGGTGATATTCGGGCCGGCATACGAGGCCGCCTGGTCGAGCAGGCTTAGCGCATCGCGGAGTCCACCGTTGGCCGAGCGCGCCAGCAGATGCAGCGCCTCCGGCTCCACCGTCCAGCTCTCCTGCTCCACCACCCAGCGCAGGCGCTCGACGATGTCCTCCTGCGTGATGCGGTGGAAATCGAAGCGCTGGCAGCGGGAGAGGATGGTGGCCGGCAACTGGTGCGGGTCGGTGGTGCAGAGCACGAAGATCACATGCGCCGGCGGCTCTTCCAGCGTCTTCAGGAAGGCGTTGAAGGAATCGCGCGTGAGCTGGTGGACCTCGTCCACGATGTAGAATTTGTAGCGCAGCTCCACCGGCGGGTAATTCACCTGTTCGCGGAGGTTGCGGATGTCGTCGATATTGCGATTGCTCGCGGCGTCGATCTCCACCACATCCAGCGCTGAACCCAGCCGGATGGATGTGCAGTAGGGGCAGACATCACACGGGGCGGTGGTGGGGCCGTTCACGCAGTTGAGCGCCTTGGCGAGCACGCGCGCGGTGCTGGTTTTGCCGGTGCCGCGCGGGCCGCAGAACAGGTAGGCATGCGCCACCCGCCCGCTGGTGATCGCGTTGGCCAGCGTCTGCGTGACGTGTCGCTGCCCCATCAGGTCAGTGAAGTCACGCGAGCGATATTTACGGTACAGGGATTGGTACGCCATGAATGCTGCCAGTGGGTCGAAATCGAGTTGTATTGTACCACAAATCACGCCGCGCGTGCGGGATTGCGAGAGGTATCTTCGGAGAAGATTCAGGATGCAGGATTCAGGATGCAAGGGTCTGTCGATGGAAACGAGTCAGAGATTCTGGTTCCTTATCCTACCGATGTGATAGAAACTGCGATTGGTTTCGCCTATAATTACGTGAATCCTGCATCCTGCATCCTGCATCTGTTATCATTACGTTTATGATCATCAGCGCCAGTCGTAGAACGGATATTCCCGCGTTTTATGCCGAGTGGTTCATGGCACGCCTGCAGGCCGGCTATTGCACGCTGGTCAATCCCTTCAACGCCCGGCAGGTGACGCGGGTTGCGTTGTGCCCGGAGGATGTGGAGGCCATCGTCTTCTGGACACGCAATCCGTTGCCGCTGCTGCCGTATCTGCCGGAGATCGATGCGCGCGAGTACCGATACTATTTCCAATTCACGCTTACCGGGTACCCGCGCATCTTCGAAGGGAATACGCCGGAGATGCATGAGGCGGTGGCAACCTTCCGGCGGCTGGCGGAGAAGATCGGCCCGGCGCGCGTCATCTGGCGCTATGATCCCATCGTGCTGACGAACGTCACTCCACCGGCATATCACCTGGAACAATTCGCCAGGCTGGCCGACGAGCTGCATGGTGCCACCCGGCGCGTGGTGATCAGTCTGATGGATGATTACCGGCATTCGGGAGAACGGCTGGCGCGATTGAGCGAGCACGGCATCACGCCGGAAGCGTTGCCGCCGGATTCAGAAGCCTTCGGCGATCTCATGCGCGGTCTGTCTCGCTGCGCGCAGGCGCATGGTCTGGAGATCATGAGCTGTGCGGAGCCAATCGATCTGCAGCCGTTCGGCATCGCCCCCGGCAAATGTATCGACGACGCCTACATCCGTCGCGTCCTCGGGGTCGATGTCATGTGGGCGAAGGATAAATACCAGCGCCCGCTGTGCGGTTGTGTGGCGAGTAAAGACATCGGCATGTACGATAGCTGCCCGCACGCCTGCGTCTATTGCTACGCCACCCGCAGCGCGGCACTGGTGGAGAAGAACCGCACGACCCACCGTTCGGACTCACCATCACTCCTCGGCTGGCATGAATGCGATTGAGTACTCCAAATTCCAATAATATCGTTTTATTTCACCACGAAGACACGAAGCACACGAAGAGAATGTTCTTGCACTTTTCGCGTCACTCGGAATAATGCCTCGCGAACCCGAATGATGAAAGTCATGAATCATCCGGTGATCCGTGCATGTGAGGCCAGTGCGACTTGGCGGACGCGTCGAACCAAATACAGCCACACATTCACGGTACAAGCCTCCCAACCAACAGCAGAATAATAAAAAACTCTTCGTGGTCTTTGTGTCTTTGTGGTTCATTCGCTAAAAACCCATACTCTAGAGTAAAAGTCGGAATCTCTTGCATTTTCATCCATAATTTTACCCGGCAAAGCATGCAGACCGGCAGGGAATGGGGGCACGAGGTCGAAAAGAATTGACATGCCACGAATAGACGGACGACAGGAATATGAGTTACGCACGGTGCAGATGGACCGTGATCTGGTGAAGCATGCGGAAGGCTCCTGCATGCTCTGGCTGGGGGATACCCAGGTGCTGTGTACGGCCAGCGTCGAAGACCGCGTGCCGCCCTTTTTGAAGGGGCAAGGCTCCGGCTGGGTGACGGCGGAATACAGCATGCTGCCCCGCGCCACGCCCACGCGCCAGCAGCGCGAAGTGTCCAAAGGCCACCCGGGTGGGCGCACCATGGAGATTCAGCGCCTCATTGGCCGCGCGTTGCGCTCGGTGGTCGAATTGCGCGATCTCGGCGAGCGCACCATCACGCTAGATTGCGATGTGATCCAGGCGGACGGCGGCACGCGCACGGCCTCTATCACCGGCGCTTATGTCGCGCTTTATGACGCCTTGCGCTGGATGCACTCGCAGGGGATGATCCGCGTGATGCCCCTCTTCGATGCCATCGCCGCCGTGAGCGTGGGCATCGTCGACGGGCGCCTGATGCTCGACCTGTGCTACGAAGAGGATTCGCGCGCTAGCGTGGATATGAATGTAGTGATGACCGGAGCGGGCAAGCTGGTGGAAGTACAGGGGACCGCGGAAGGGTTGCCTTTCACGCGAGACCAGCTCAACAGCCTCATCGACACGGCGGAGCGCGGCATCACGCACCTGCTGGAAGAGCAGAAACGCGTGCTTGGCTTGAAATGAGATGGCCCTGGACGCGGCGAGTGCTGACACGGCAGGAGTTGGGCGCGCTGGGTGAACGCCACGCCGCCCGCCTGCTGCGCGCCAGGGGCCTGCGCATCCTGGAAGGCAACTACCGCACCCGCCACGGCGAGATCGATATCATCGCCCGCGAAGGAGACACGCTGGTCTTCGTCGAGGTGCGCACCCGCTCCGCCGCCGACGCCTTCACCCCCCTCGCCTCGGTCGATGCGGAGAAACAACAACGGGTTCTTCGCACAGCCCGCCACTACCTCCGCGCCCGCCGCCTGCCGGAATGCTACCTGCGCTTCGACGTGGTAGAAGTCATCGCCAGCACCACCGGCGAGGTGCGGGAGGTGCGGCATTATCCGGGGGTGTTCGCGTAATATTGCACTTTCGAGGTGAGTACCATGAGCATGGTCTGCAGCTTACGCCAGGCATCAGATGAGACGATCGAGCACCTGCGCGCACATCAGGAAGAGATTCAATTCTTTCTCTACGGCCCGGAATCACAACCGAAACCAAGCTTCTTCGCCCGATTGTTCGGCAAGAAAGAAGAGCCTGCTGACACGCGGGAATGGACGCCTCCTGCTGAAGATGAGGAAATATATCTGGATAAAGCGTGGAATGGGCTGCATTATCTCTTCACATTGACCGATTTCGATGGTGAGCCACCACTGTGTTACCTGGTGAAAGGTGGAAAGGAAATCGGCGCCGTCGATGTTGGTTACGGGCCAGCGCGGGCACTGTCTTCCGCTGAAGTCGATGCCTTCTATGCTGCATTATCGGCAATCACTCCGGAAGAGTTGAAGGCTCGCTACGATCCGCAGAAGATGATGGAACTGAGCATCTATCCAACCATCTGGGATCGAAGCGAAGACCCTGAAGAAAAGGATGATCCGCTGGACTATCTGATGGAGTACTATGCCATCCTTATGGATTTCCTGCGAAAGAGCACCGAGAAGAGGGTGGGGCTGATAGTCTATTATAATTAAGCGTCCCACGAGACGGCATGGTTACGTAGGCAAAGACATTACTTTCCAGATTGCCTATTGTGATTACGGGTATAACTTGATAACATATCACTGTCTTTGTAATCACAGGAGAAGACGATGGTCCGCACGCAAATCCAATTGACCGAGCGCCAATCACGGCGGCTAAAAGCGCTGGCTGCACAGCATAGCACTTCTGTGGCTGAATTAATCCGCCGCGCTGTCGATCATGCCATCGATACCGAATTGGTGGCTGACGACGAAGATATCCGCGCGCGGGCGTTGCAGGTGATTGGGAAATATTCTGATACTGCTCACGACGTGTCAGAGCAGCATGACCGATATCTCGCGGAGGCATTTGGATAATGCCTACTCGCCGACGGGACGTCGGCGCTCCCAGCCTTATTTCACCCCAATGCGCAACCGATAACTGAAATACATCGGCAGCGTCCGCTCCCCCAGCACCTCCATCACCGTCTTGCGGAATGTGGTGATGCCGATTTCTTCCTCGCTGAGGCCGAGTTTGAGCAGGTCTTCGATGCTGCCGAAGCTCAAGGCCAGGCCGGTGAGACGGGCGGCGGAGCCGGGCTCAACCTGATGCACCAACACCTCATTCGTGAAGCGGAAGTGGCCGCTGGCGGTGATGTTCGCCAAGTGCTGCTCTTTTGGCCAGCGCTTGACCGAGGAATAGACATGGTGCTGATGTTCCAGATCGCGCACGCGGTGGTGCAACGCGCGGAAGGCCGCATCCGCCTGCCAGTGGATAGTCGGCGGCCAATCGCAGTCCAGCGTGGCAAAGATGCCGCCGTCGCGCAGGATGCGCGCCACCTCGGTCAGCGTGCTGGTCGGCTCCATCCAGTGGAAGGCCTGCGCGCAGCAGACGATGTCCGCGCAACCGTCCGGTAGCCCGGTGGCCGCAGAATGGCCATCTCGGTAATGCAGTACAGTATCGCCAGCCGGCGTAGGGTGCGCTTCCGCGGCACGGCGCATATCGGCACTGGGCTCGATGCCGATCACTTCCCGTGCCCGCCCGACCCAAATGCGCGTCGACAACCCGGTGCCGCTTCCCAAATCCACCACCAGCCGCGGCATCCCCTGATCTGCATACTGGGTGAGGAGCTCCGTCGCCACTGCCGGCGGCTGCGGGCGATACTGGTCGTAGATATCCGCAAAGCCGCTGAATCGGGTCACATTCGCTTCATTGTAAGTCATGCTGATCCTCATCGTCAGTCCATACCCGCTGATTCTTTCTTGCTTAACGCTATCTGTTGGGCATTATAATGAGTTCGTACTCTCAAGTGCGATTTCCTGCAGGGAGACGAAAAGGCGGTTCTTTTCTGGTATGCCGATAGACTGCTATAATATTGCTATCGTGAAGAAATGTTATCACCCTGAATTAGCCAACGGGCGCTGGCAGCAGTTCTCACTGGTCACACAGCTTGCTAATATCGGCAGCGAAGTTGAACGCGCGATCAAATGGAAGAATAAGAATCAACGCGAACTCTTTACGCAGGCGTTTGAGCGTATGCTGGAGTTGATTGACCTGACCGTCGCTGACCCGAAAAACCGGAAACGCCTGAAAGAAGTATTACGCGCACGCGAGATGCTGGTGGATTATCTGATGTACGACAACATCTACCATTCCACGGATGAGCAATGGCGGAGATACTTTAACTATTTCGCAGATTTGAGTAATTCAGAACGGCATCAGCGCTGATCCGACAGAGCATCATTCATCCAGTAAATCCACATCCTCATCCTCAACACTGCTCGCCTGCCCGCTGGATCGTCCGACCACCGCCGCCGCCGGCGCGAAAATCACTTCGCGGGGTTTGCTGCCCTGGTTTGGCCCGACGTAGCCGCGTTCTTCGAAGAGGTCCATGATGCGTGCGGCGCGGGTGTAGCCGATGCTGAATTTGCGCTGCAGCATGGAGGTGGAGGCGTATTTGGTGGTGCGGATGTAGTCCAGCGCCTTCTCGAAGAACTCGTCTTCCGGCTCGTTGCTCGCGCCGCCGCCTTCTCCGCCTTCGCTCTTCATCGCCGCTTCTTCGATGGCCACGATCTCGTCGCTGAAGAACGGTTTGCCTTGCCCGCGCACGTGAGTAACCACGCGGTTGATGTCCACCTCGGAGACATAGGCGCCCTGGATGCGCACCGGCTTGCTGGCGTCCACCGGCAGGAAGAGCATGTCGCCCTGGCCCACCAGGCGCTCGGCGCCGTTCATGTCGAGAATGGTGCGCGAGTCCACCTGCGAGGCCACCGCGAAGGCGATGCGCGAGGGGATATTCGCCTTGATGGTGCCGGTGATGACGTTGACCGACGGGCGCTGGGTGGCCACCACCAGGTGGATGCCGGTGGCGCGCGCGAGCTGAGCGATACGGCAGATGGATGCCTCGAACTCTGCCGCCGCCTGCATCATCAAGTCCGCCAACTCGTCGATAATGATGACGATATAGGGGAGGTCTTCCAGTCCTTCCAGGCGCGAGTGCTCGTTGAAGCCGGCGATATTGCGCACGCCTTTTTCGGCGAACATCTCGTAGCGTTGCTCCATCTCGCGGATCGCCCAGCGCAGCAGGCCTGCCGCATGCTTCGCGTCATAGGCCACCGGGGCGATGAGGTGCGGGATGGATTGGAAGAGGCTCAGCTCCACGCGCTTGGGGTCGACCAGCAATAGCTTCACCTGCTGCGGGGTGGCGCGCATCAGCAGGCTGCAGAGCAGGCTGTTGATACACACCGACTTCCCTGAGTTGGTGGCGCCGGCAATGAGCAGGTGCGGCATGCGCGTGAGGTCAGCGCAGCGCGGGTTGCCGGTGATGTCGCGCCCCAGCGAGAAGGTGAGCGGAGAGCGGCTCTTGCGGAAGGCATCGGAATCGATGATCTCGCGCAGGTCCACCGCGGAGAATTCTTTGTTCGGCACCTCGATGCCCACCACGCCTTTGCCGGGCACCGGGGCTTCCACGCGCACGTCCAGCGCCGCCAGCGAGAGGGCGATATTGTCCGCCAGGTTGGTGATACGGTTGATGCGCACGCCGGGCGGCGGCACGATCTCGAAGCGCGTGACACGGGGGCCTTTTTCTACCCCCACCACCTTGGCGTCGATGCCGAAGCTGCGCAGCGTCTCCTCCAGTGCCACGCTTTTCTCGGCGGCATCGCCTTTGCCCACCTCTACCTTCTTCGGCGTCAGTGTGAGCATCTCGGCCGGCGGCAGGTTATACGGGCGATTCTTCGGATGCTGCGCGAAGCCGAGTGACTCTTCGTCGAATCGGAGCTGATCGGGCTTCTCTTTGGACGGCACACCGATGATCGCTACCGGCTCCTCCTCTTCGAGCGGCGGGGGAGGAGGCGGGCAGACGGGCGCCGGAACGACGACCGGGCGCTCTTCCGCTGCCGACGGTGCCGGCTGCTCTTTCGGCTCTGCCTTGCGCTTGCCGAAAATCGCCAGCGGGCGGCGCTCTTTTACCGGCTCTTGCTCCTCGATGATCGGGAGCGGTTCTTCCTTCACCGGCAACGTGGCATCTTTCGCTGTGGGGAGCTTGCTCCGGCCCGGTCGTGATGCGGGCATTTCCACCAATTGCGCATGCGCGCGCAGCTCGGCTTCCTGCAAGGCGGCCACCTTCGCCATCCGCTCAGCTTCGCGCTTGAGCCGGTACGACTTGATGGCGGGGCGTAGTGCCCAGCGGAAGGCCAGGAAGATCGCCTTGAAGGGGAACGCGATGACCATCCACAGGGGATGCTGGGTGAGGAGGGCGATGCCGACCAGGCCGAAGGCGATAAGGATGACCCAGGCGGAGACGCCGACCAGCCGGTAGAGCCCGATGGCGATGCTGCAGCCGATGAGGCCGCCGGGTTCGTTGGCAAAAAAGCCCGGATCCCAGACGGTATTCGTGCCCAACTGCAGCAGGCCGATGACCACCAGGAAGATCAACGTCATGCCCAGCGTGGAGAGCGAGAAGCCCATGTGGGTGTGCGTGATGAGGAAATACAGGCCCAGTGCGACGAGCGCAAAGCCAACGCCCCACGCGCCGATGGTACCAAAGAGCCATTGCGTGCCGAGGAGGATCTTGCCGGCAGCACCGCCCGGCAGGTGGGTGGTTAGCAGCAGCATGATGCCGAGCGTGACAAAGCCCAGGCCGATAAGCTCAAAGCGGATCGGCTTACCGGGTTTCTGCTCTGGCGCAACACGCTTGGGTGGCAGTTTCGTCCGCGGGCTGGTACGCTTGCGGGCCGGTGGGCTGCTCATGCTTCCTCCGATGACGGGTAATAAAGTAGGTCTGCCATAGTCACCGACTCAGTCAACCCCTCCGATATGTTAGCACGGCTTGCCTCAAGACGCAATGGCAAACAGCCAGGGGATCATTGAACCACATAGACACAGAGGCACAGAGAGATTTTGTTCCTTCGGAATGAGTGTGATATTCGACCACAATACACAAAGAGATTATTTCCTCGAAAACCGAAGAAAATAATCTCTTTGTGCCTCTGTGTCTCTGTGCCTCTGTGGTTGAATGAAGATCAGCCTGCCGCCACCTGGCTTGCGGCGGTGAGCGCACCGTCAAGGTCGGCGATGATGTCGGCCGGGTCTTCGATGCCGACGGAGAGGCGGATGAAGTCGGGGGTGACGCCGCTGGCGAGTTGTTCGGCCTCGGAAAGCTGCTGGTGGGTGGTGCTGGCGGGATGGATCACCAGCGTCTTGGCATCGCCGATGTTGGCCAGGTGCGAGGCCAGCTTCACGTTGCGGATGAACGCCTTGCCGGCTTCCAGCCCACCTTTCACGCCGAAGCCAACCATTCCGCCGAAGCCCGCTTGCAGGTATTTCGTCGCCAACCCATGCGTGGGATGGCTCTCCAGCCCCGGATAGCTCACCCAGCTCACCGCCGGATGCTCGGTGAGGAACTGCGCCACCGCCAGCCCGTTCTCGCTATGCCGCTGCATGCGCAGGTGCAGCGTCTCTACGCCCTGCAGGATGAGGAAGGCGTTGAACGGCGAGATGGCCGGGCCCATGTCGCGCAGGCTGCTCACGCGCGCCTTCAGGATGTAGCTCAACCGGCGCAGCTCGTCCGGCAGTTCCCACCAGACCAGCCCGTGATAGCTCTCGTCCGGCGTGGTGAACATGGGGAAGTTGCCGTTGCCCCAGTCGAAGGCGCCGGAGTCGACGATCACGCCGCCCAGCGAGGTGCCGTGCCCGCCCAGGTATTTCGTCGCGGAGTGGATGACGATGTCCGCGCCGAAGTCCAGCGGGCGGCAGAGATAGGGGGAGGCCATGGTATTATCGATCACCAGCGGGATGCCGTGGTCATGCGCCACCGCGGCCACCTCACTGATGGGAAAGAGATCAAGTTTCGGATTGCCGATCGTCTCACCGTAGAGCGCCTTCGTCTTGCCGTCGATGGCCTTCGCAAAGCTCGCCGGGTCGCCGGCGTCGACAAACCGCACCTCGATGCCCATCTTCGCGAAGGTGTAGCGGAAGAGCGTGTAGCTGCCGCCATAGAGGGTGGAGGAGCTGACAATGTTGTCGCCGGCGTTGCAGAGGGTGAGCAGCGAGACCATCTCCGCGCTCTGTCCCGAGGCCAGCGCCAGCCCCGCCGCGCCGTTCTCCAGCAGCGCCACGCGTTTCTCCAGCACATCGGTGGTGGGGTTCATCAGGCGCGTGTAGATATTGCCGAACTGCGTGAGGCCGAATAAGGCCGCCGCATGCTCCGGGCTGTCGAAGACGTACGACGTCGTTTGGTAAATCGGCACCGCGCGCGCATTCGTCGCCGGGTCCGGCTCCTGCCCGCCATGCAGGGCGAGCGTGTCAAAACGGTAGTGATCGGTCATCTTTATCTCCTTTCGATTTTCCGCAAATCGACAGGCCAGTGGGCACCAGTGCCCGCATTGTTGTGTTTCCTTATCGGAATGCGTATATATTGCCAGATGGCGGAGGGGTTGTCAAGGCGGATCGTTATATTGTGCTTCTGACAGGATTGGGATTTTATAATCATTTATCTGGGCGCTGAACTGGTGTATGAGAGGCTTTGCCTTATACCGAAAAAGAATTGCTACCGGTGAATTTATGAAGCGGAAGCTTTCGATGGTTATGTTGAATCATGAAAATCCTGTTAATCCTGTCAAAGAAAGAAAATCTACACTCACTGATCTTTTTCGCACTACCACTGAGTTTCCGTTTTTTTGCTATACTATCTATAAGCAGGTTGACAACAGCGCCTGCCGAACCCCTTACGCCTCTGCTGAGATTGGAGATGAATCGGATGGTAAAGATGTATGGCATGTCATTTCGTCCGGCCCTGTTCCTGCTCCTTTGCGTGTTGGCCTCCCTGCCGGCGTTCGCGGTGACGCTGGGCATCACCCCGGCGGCGATTGATACGCACTATACCAGCCTGGTCAGCCTGGACATCGATGGATTGGCCCCCGGGCAAAGCGTAACTATCGAGCGGTATGTGGACGTGCTCGGGAGCGGCGTCTTCGATACCCATGATCCCCTCTTCCAGCATATCGTGGTGACGGACGGGCAGCAGCCGATGATCGCCGGCACGCGCGTGCCGGTGATGCCGGGGGACGAGGATGGGGCAGCCAACGGGCATATCCATACCTCCTTCTCCGCGGCGAACCCGCATAACCTGCTGCAGTTCTCCGGCAACAGCTTCTACCGCGTCACCGATGCCGGCGGCACGCTGCTGGCCAGCGGTACGCTGCCGATTACGCAGTACAACTTCGGACAAACCATCTCCGGGCAGGTGACTGCCGGTGCAGGTGGGGTGGCGCACGCCATGGTGATCCTCTTCGCCGCGCCGGGTGGCACGGACCTGGTCGCCAGCACCGTGACGGACGGGAGCGGCAATTATTCGCTGCAGTGCCCGGTGGGCACCTTTTATCTGGTGGCGTACACCGGGGGCTATCTGGCCACCACGAATTGGCATCAGGCGCCGGTGACCCTGACCAGCGGGCAGACGCGCACCATTCCGCTCACCCTGACCGCAGCCACCCAGCATATCACCGGCAAGGTCACTGACCGCGTCACCGGCGCGGGTGTGGCCGGTGTGCTGCTTGCCGCCTCGCCGGAGCATGGGGATCAGCCGATCTCCGTGTTGAGCGGCAGCGACAGCGCCGGGAATTTCGACATGTTTGTGACCACCGGCGACTGGAAGATCGGCGTGATAGAGGCGATTTCGCCCAGCCTGACGGCGCAGGGATATGTGAGCTGTGCGAATAATGTCAATGTGAGCATGCCCGGCGGTAGCGCCGTGACCATCCCGGTGGCCGCCGCGACGGCAGTGATCACCGGCACGCTGAAGGCCGCCGGCACTCCGTTGGCGGGCGTGGACATCACCGCGGAAACCAATCGCTATGATACGTCGGCGGTCACGGATGCCAACGGCTATTACGTGTTGCCGGTGATTCCCGGCATGTGGCATGTGAAGGCGAACGATGCCGATCTGCAGAAAGCGGGCGCATTTGCCCAGCAAACGGCGGACGTGTTGGCGGTAGCCAATCAAGCGGCAGCGCTGAACCTACCCGCCGCACAGAGCACCGTCCTGCTGCACGGGCGCATCGCCGACAACCTGAATAACAATGTCGCCGGCATCAAGGTATCCCTCTGGGGGGTGGATAGCGCGGGACGGCGGTGTGTCAGTTCGACGCGTACGCTGGCGGACGGCACCTTCGACCTGCGCGTCGCCGGGGGCAACTGGCACATCGGCGTGGGAAGCGAGGATGCCGCCAACCGCGGGCTGTTTAACGCGCTTGACCTGCAGGTATCCGCCGTCGATAACGTGAATCAGACGATCCTGGCCTACACGCTGAAGCAAGCCGGCTCGCACCTGCGCGGCACGGTGACGAACGGCAGCACCGGCGTCGGCCACCTGAAGCTGGTGATCTCCGATCAGAACGGCACTACCTTCACCGAGCGCACGGCAGGCGACGGCAATTTCGATATCACGGTGGTGGGCGGCACGTGGAAACTGGTTGCCGATGCCAACGAGGCCGCCAAGCTGCTCTACTTCAGCCCCTCGCTGCTCTCCACGGTGGCGGACAATGCCAGCCAGAACGGGTTGAGCCTTGTACTGTCCAGCGCTACGGCACACCTGCGCGGCACCGTGGCTGATGATGCCACCAATCCACTCGCCTTTTTGAACTACCACCTCATCGATGAAAATTCGGGTCGCAGTTATAACATGCCCATCGGCTACGGCACCTTCGATTTCCCGGTGATGGCCGGCAAGTGGCGCGTGTTTGTAGATGCCAATGAGGCCGTCGCCCAGGAACTTTTCGACACGCCGCTCAGCCTCACCGTGGCGGACGGCGTCGACCAGAACGGCCTGCAGCAGGTGCTGCAGCGCGCCACCGCGCACCTCACCGGCGTGGTGAAAGACGCCGGCGGCAATCCGCTGGAAGGCGCCGTGATCTGGGCCACACCCAGCGCCAATCTGCCGTATTATAACCGCGCCGTGCGCACCGACTCCACCGGCAGCTATCGGCTGGGGCTGATCAACGGCGCCTGGAGCACCACCGCCTATTACGTCAACGATCAGGTCGGCAGCCGCATCAACTATCCGACATACAATACGATGATCACCGGCGGGAACGCCGCGCTGAATTTTGTCGCCACCCCCGGCTATCAGTCCGACTTGATGATCCGCAATCAGGGAGACATCACCTACCTGGGGGCGGGCATCTACCCGTCAGAAACAAACCAGACGAAACAGCAGGATGCCGGCGCCAACGTGGCGGCGGTCTACCAGTTACAGGTGCAGAACCTGGCCGCCGCGGATGACCGCTTCCTCATCACCGGACCGAAGAGCGGCACCGACTGGACGGTGAAATATTTCGACGCCCCGAGCGGCGGCAACGATATCACCATCCAGGTGACGGAACTGGGGTGGAGCACGGAGTACCTGCCGGCGAACGGCACGCGGCAATTCCGCGTGGAAGTCACCCCGAGTGCCAATGTGACCGTGGGCACCTCCTTCCCTGTGCTGGTCACCGCCGTCTCTACCACCGCGCAGCCGGCGACCACCGACTCGGTGAAGGCGATCACCATCCGCTCCGCCAACCATCCACCGGTGGCGAGCAACGGCACGCTCACGGTGAACGCGGGGGCAATCGCCACCGGTACCTTGAGCGCCACCGACCAGGACTTGAATGCCCTGACCTTCCAGATCGTGACGAATGGCAAGCAGGGCACCGCGGTGATCACCAACGCCGCCACCGGCGCGTTCAGCTACACGGCGAATGCCGGTGCGGCAGGCACGGACACCTTCACCTTCAAGGCGAATGACGGGCAGATCGACTCCAACGAAGCGATTATTACCGTGACCATCCCGTCCGCCGGGTACGAGGGCGATGTCTCCCCACGCCCGACCGGCAACGGCGCGGTCACCATCGCCGACTGGGTGCAGACCGGTCGCTTCGTCGCCGGGCTGGATGCGGTCTCCGCAAACGGCGAATTTCAGCGTGCCGACTGCGCGCCGCGCGCCACGCTGGGCGACGGGCAGATCACGCTGGCGGACTGGGTGCAGGCGGGCCGGTATGCCGCCGGACTCGATCCGCTCACCCCGGCCGGCGGGCCGGTGCAGCCGACTGGCAGCGCCGCAGTGGCGGCACGCGCGGCGAGCGGGGTGAAGCGTCCCGTGCAGCTCTCCCACCCGACGCTCGCGCCCGGCAGCACCGGGACGGTGACGGTTTCCGTCACCGCCGGCGGCAGTGAGAACGCGCTGGGCTTCACGCTCGCCTTCGACCCGGCCCGCCTGCGCTTCATGAGCGCCCGGCTGGTCGGCAAGGCGATTAAGGCCACGCTGAATGTCAACACGCTGCAGGCCGGCAAAGGCAGCATCGCGCTGGCGCTGGCCCTCCCACCCGGCACCCACTTCACCGCCGGGCAACAAGCAGTGGTCGAGCTCACCTTCCAGGCCGCGAAGACCGCCGCGCAGGGGGACGTCGCGCTGACCTTCAGCGACGGGATCATCAAGCGTGAGCTGACGGATACCCGGGCGAATACCATGCCGGCACTCTTCCAGAACGGCGCGGTGCGCATCACCGGGAAGCCGCGGAAGTAGGTAGAGTGATTAGTGATAAGTGAGTAGTGAGTAGTGGCTGATGCCCCGGTGATACCGGGGCATCAGCCTTGCTGCATTATTATGTAGATCCTGTCCCCAGATGTATTTACGCTCGGATGGGAAGTATGGGACGAATAGGATATCTGGGAGCAAGGGGATATCAGCACATCATTCCCATACCTCCTGTCCTTCCCATATCTCCCAAATCTGAGCGTAAATCATATTTGGGACTCGCTCTATGTAACGCATACTCAACCGTAATCCGCTATGCAATTTTGAGCATGAGTATGAGTAAGAGCATGAGCAGGAAAATTAGACGATTGTGTGTGGGTAATACGGTTCTTCGTTATAATAATGCGTCATTATGCAGTTGTGGGAGGAACGGATATGTTGGAGCAGACCTTCTGTCATATCCCCGGGATCGGGGCGAAGACGGAGCAGGAGTTGTGGGCGGCGGGCTTGTGCAACTGGCGGGATGTGCCGGGGCACGGTGGGTTGCCCGCACGGAAAGCGGCGGCATTACAGGAGCATAGCCGGGAATCCTGCGAGCGGCTGGCGGCAGGGGATGTGCGTTACTTCGCCGAACGGCTGCCGGCCAACCAGCACTGGCGGCTCTTCCCGCATTTTCGCCGGCGCATCGCCTACCTGGACATCGAGACCACCGGGCTCAATGCCCCCTATGACCACATCACCACCATCGCCCTCTATGACGGGACGGCCATCCACCACTATGTGCACGGCGACAACCTCGATGCCTTCGCCCGCGACATTCACGCCTACGACCTGCTGGTGACCTTCAATGGCAAAGGCTTCGACATCCCCTTCATCGTCTCGTCCTTCGGCATGCCGCTGCCCACCCCGCACATCGACCTGCGCTACGTCTTCGCCAGCCTGGGCTACCGCGGCGGCCTGAAGCAGGTGGAGCGCGACCTGGGCCTCACCCGCGGCGAGCTGGCCGAAGTCGATGGCTTCTTCGCCGTCATCCTCTGGAACGACTACCGCCGCAAAGGCAACCGCGCCGCGCTGGACACCCTCCTCGCCTACAACATCCTCGACGCCGTCAACCTGGAATCCCTCATGGTCCGCGCCTACAACCTCAAACTCGCCCAAACCCCCTTCACCGAGGCGTTGCGCCTGCCGCTGCCCACCACCCCGGCCAACCCGTTTACGGCGGATATGGCGACGGTGCGGCGGTTGAAGGGGGAGTATTATGGGGGGTGGGGATGAACCGGTATCACCTGGGATAGGATAGCTCACGGGAACAGTATTGGGGGCACCACATCACTTTTTCGTTCGCCTTCTCTGTCCTCTTGTCGTCCCCCGGCATACGCAGTAAGATAAGCGCATGAGACGCCTTGCGCGGTTGGCTGCACCGGGGCTGCCGCATCATGTGACGCCACGGGAGAATCGGCGGCAGGCCATTTTTGCCGCTTTCTGCCTCGGTCTCCACGCCGACCGGCTGGTTATCTGCGCCTCCTTGCAAGCAATGGTCGACGACTGCACGTCTTCCTCACGGTGGACCTGGGTGAGGAGGAACAAGGGGCGAACATAAAAATGGTGAGGTGTCCCCGAATTTATTGATATGGCCCTTCAGTACGAATTCAAAGATGCAATTACAACTATTGTTCCTCGCTCTTCATTATGCTTGCCGAGTACGTGGGAGATGATCAAATTTTGGCAAAGAATTTACATGCCTTGATCCTTCTGTGGTATACAAGCGATCAGAGACACCAAGGATGAAATTATGAAGAATTTAATAGCTTTTATATTGCTTGCATTAGGATTATATATCGACCTAATCCCCGTATTGGCGATTGGGAGGTGGCATGATCCTGATAAAAATCCGCCATCTTCGGTTCCTGTTGTCTCATGGCTTCTTTACCTATTCTCATCCATCGTAATACCATTGGTATGGTGGATAAAAATCATTTATTTCTGTATCGCATTTTTTATACCAGTCATCATATGCAATCCGATTATTAACGCAAGAAGAAAGTGGTTGAAAAAGCAATTAGAATCAAAAAGGCAACCTGATGATAATATCTCACACAACAGGTGTGATAATTAAGGAGATGATCGTGGGTATGAAGTTCAAATGTGTATGCATTTTCGCCGTATTCAGCTTGCTGCCATTCTCGCTGGCCTACACCGCCAGCGCGCAGCAGCCCGACAACCCCAAGCAGCCCACCACACCTGCGTCAACGCCCGCCCCCGCTTCCGCCCTCCCCAGCGAGGAGTTGGCGAAGAAGCTGAACCTGACGCCGGCGCAGCGGCAGCAGATGGCGGCCATCGAGCAGAAGCGGCAGGCGGCGGTGACGCGGTTGTTGCCGGTGCTGAATGCGAAGAATGACGTGTTGACCGCGGTGGTGAAGGACCCGACTGCCAGCGACGCGGCGATTCGCAAGGCGGTGACCGAGGTGGCGCACGTGCAGATCGAACTCAAACTCATCGAGATCATGGCGGCGCGCGCGGTCGACCACGTCTACACCCCGGAACAACACGCCCAGCTCAAAGCCGAGACGGAGAAGAAAAAGCCCGCCGACTGCGCCTGCGGCAACTCCAGCGGCGGCTGCAGTTGCGGCAGCGGGTGTGCAGGGGGCGGCGGGTGTCATTAGGGTAACCTCAAGGCAATAGTAATTTGGGACACCACTTTTCGTTCGTCTTCTCTTCCTTCTTGCCGCCATCCGGCGTTTGCAGTAAGAGAATGCAGGGGATGCCTTGCGCGGGTGGTGGAGCCGGGGCTGCCGCATCATGTGCCACAGCAGGGGAATTGGCGGCAGGCCACTTTTCTTCAGGACAGCGCTGGGCGTATTGCCTGATGCCCAATCTACGCCGCTGTCGTCAGAGCCGACGACAGCGGCGTAGATTGGCGACGGCCATTGCAGGGCATCTTTCCCCGCATTACCTTCATCTCCGAAAATCCTCCAAACCTCAGAGGGTAGGCGAACCCCGCGATAAATTGGTACAATAGGCACATGGAGGAAGACAGCGCCCGAGGCGTTGTCGAAACGTGATGCCATTTACCGCTCCGAAAGGGACTTTTGATATTTTACCGGATGATGCGCGCCGCTGGCAGTGGCTGGAGGCGACGTTTCGGCGGTTTTGCGCGCGTTATGGGTTCGGGGAGATTCGCACGCCGATCTTTGAGAGCACCGACCTCTTTGCGCGCGGGGTGGGGGAAGATACCGATATCGTCTCCAAGCAGATGTATTCGTTCAAAACGCGCGGCAACGATGCGCTGACACTGCGTCCTGAGGGCACGGCGTCGGCGGTGCGCGCGGTGATCGAGCATAATCTGCTGGCCACCGGCGGGGTGCAGAAGCTGTATTACCTGGGACCGATCTTCCGCTATGAAGCGCCGCAGAAAGGCCGCTACCGCCAGTTCCACCAGGTGGGCGTCGAGGCGTTCGGGTCTCCGGGGCCGGAGATCGATGCGGAAGTGCTGGCCTTTGCCAGCGAGTTTTTGCAGGCCATCGGCGTGCACGATGCCGTGCTGGAACTGAACAGCGTGGGGTGTCCGGAGTGTAGGCCGCGCTATCGCGATGCCTTGCGCAATGCGCTGTCTGGCGCGCGCACCGAGCTGTGCGGCGACTGCCAGCGGCGCTATGAGACCAACCCGCTGCGTATTCTCGACTGCAAGGTGGAGCGCTGCCGCGAGATTGGGGCGGATGTGCCGGTTATCCTTGATGTGCTGTGCGAGGGGTGCAAAGACCACCTGCGCGGCGTGGAGGAGGGGCTGCGCGCGCTGGGCGTGTCCTATCGCATCAACCCGCATATCGTGCGCGGGCTGGATTATTACACGCGCACGGCCTTCGAATTCATCGCCGGCAACCTGGGCGCGCAGAACACCGTGCTGGCCGGCGGGCGCTATGACGGCCTGGTGGAAGAGCTGGGCGGCCCCGCCACTCCGGCCATCGGCTTCGCCGCCGGCATGGAGCGCCTGTTGATGTCCGCGGGCGAGAACGTGCCGCTGCCGGAGCAGGCCAGCCCGGTCTACATCGCTATGCTGGGCGACGGCGCGCGCAAGGCGGGCCTGCCGCTGGCGCACGCGCTGCGCCAGGCGGGCGTCCCGGTGGCGCAGGATTACAACGCGCGCAGCCTGAAGGCGCAGATGCGCGAAGCCAACCGCCTCAACGCCCGCTACGCGCTCATCCTGGGTGAAGACGAGCTGGCGCGCGGCGAAGCGATGCTGCGCAACATGACGGACAGCGCGCAAGAGAGCGTGAGGCTGGATGAACTGGCAGAGCGGCTGAGCGCGTTGTACGCCTGATGTGTGGGAGTGTGGGAGTATGGGGGTGTGGGAGTCCTATCAGATGGAGCCCTTCCCTTCCATACGAAGGGAATGCGTCTTTACTTTAGACAGTCCAGATATTGATTCGGTAACAAAATAGCTGTCGGTGACATCGATCATAGTAAACCTCCCGCTAGTGGGATGATTTTTTGTGCTCTTTGTGCTCTTTTGTGGCTATTCATCTATCGAGTTCCATGACAAATGCGAGGGCAATTATGATGACTGAGGAATCGATTGGGCGTGGTACGCTGCGGCGCACCGATGGCTGCGGCACGTTGCGCGCGGCGGATATTGGCCGGCAGGTGGTGCTGATGGGGTGGGCGCAGACGGCGCGGGATCATGGCAATTTGATCTTCGTCGACCTGCGCGACCGTTCAGGCCTCTGCCAGTGTGTCTTTAATCCGCTGGAAGCCCCGGATGCGCATGCGCTGGCGCAGACCATCCGCATGGAATACGTCATCGCGGTGGTGGGCGTGGTGGCGCCGCGGCCGGAAGGCACGGTCAATCCGAAGCTGCCGACCGGCGAGATCGAAGTGCACGTCAGCCGCCTGGAGATCCTCAATACCTCGAAGACGCCGCCGTTCATGATCAATGACGAGAACGCGCCGGAAGCCGACGAAAACCTGCGCCTGAAGTACCGCTACCTCGACCTGCGCAACACGCGCATGCTGCGCAACCTGGAGCTGCGCCACAAGGCATCCCAGGTCGCCCGCCGCTTCCTGGACGAACAGGGCTTCCTGGAGGTAGAGACGCCGTTCCTCATCAAGTCCACCCCGGAAGGCGCGCGCGACTTTCTGGTGCCCGCCCGCTTGCACCCGGGCGAGTTTTATGCCCTGCCGCAAAGCCCACAGCTCCTCAAGCAGACATTGATGGTGGCCGGCATCGAGAAATACTACCAGTTCGCCCGCTGCCTGCGCGACGAAGACCTGCGCGGCGACCGCCAGTTCGAGTTCACGCAGATCGACCTGGAGATGTCCTTCGTGGAGCGCGACGACGTGCTCACCATCACCGAGGGCATCGTGAAGGAGATCATGAACGTGATCGGCGTGGAAATCTCCACCCCGTTCATTCGCATGAGCTACGGCGAGGCGATGGCGCGCTTCGGCAGCGACAAGCCGGACACGCGCTTCGGCATGGAGTTCGTCGACCTCTCCGGCATCTTCGCCACCACCGAGTTCAAAGCCTTCGCCCAGGTGCTGGCGAACAAGGGCCAGGTGAAAGCGATCAATGCCAAAGGCGCCGCGAATCTCTCCCGCCGTGAACTGGACGATCTCGTCACTTTCACACAGGGTTTCGGCGCCAAAGGGCTGGCCTACTTCCAGGTGAATGCGGACGGCTTGAAGTCGCCGGTGACGAAATTTCTCACCGAGGACGAATGTGCAGCCATGAAGAGCGCCCTCGGCGCGGAAGAAGGCGACCTGCTGCTGCTCGTCGCCGATACGCCGGCGGTGGTCGCGCAAGCACTGGGCCGTCTGCGCCTGCATCTCGGCGACAAGCTCGGGCTGATCCCGGAGAACCAGTGGAACTTCCTCTGGATCGTGGACTTCCCGATGTTCGAGTGGAACGAGGAAACGCAGCAGATCGATCCGATGCACCACCCCTTCACCATGCCGAAGGCGGAGGATATCCCGCTGCTGGAGAGCGATCCGCTCTCCGTGCGCGGCGACCTCTACGACCTGGTGCTCAACGGCAACGAGCTGGTCAGTGGCAGCGTCCGCATCCACCGCCGCGATATCCAGGAGCGCGTGCTGCAGATCATCAATATGCCCATCGAGCAGATCCGCGAGCGCTTCGGCTTTCTGGTTGATGCCTTCGAATACGGCGCGCCGCCGCATGCCGGCATGGCTATCGGCTTCGACCGCCTGATCATGCTGATGGCCGGCGAGAAGACCATCCGCGACGTCATCGCCTTCCCGAAGACCTCCTCCGGCGCCGACCTGATGATGGATGCCCCCACCGAGGTGGATCCGATTCAGCTCCGCGACCTGGGCCTGGCACTGAGGAAGAAAGCATAAGCACGCTCCTATGCCTGATTCCAGCTACAATGAGAACCTCGATGACCTGCAGCAGCGGCTCGGTATTCACTTTACCGAGCCGGCGCTGCTGGTGCTGGCGCTCACCCACCGCTCCTTCGTGATGGAGCATGAGCGCGCACAATCGAACGAGCGGCTGGAATTCCTCGGCGACGCCGTGCTGGACCTGCTGATCGGCGAGGCGCTCTATCAGTGGCATCCGGACTGGTCGGAAGGGGAGCTGAGCAAGACGAAAGCCGCCGCGGTAGGCGAGCGCAGCCTGGAGAAGGTGGCCCGGCAATGGGAGTTGGGGTCGTACATGCGCATCTCCTACGGAGAGGAGTGCTCGGGCGGGCGCAACCGCCGCGCGCTCCTCGCTGACGCGGTGGAAGCGATGATCGGCGCCTATTACCTCGACCAGGGGCTGGAAGCCTGCCGCGCCTTCGTGCTCCGCGAGATGGCTTTCATCCTGGAGGCGGTGGAGCGCCACGAGCACGAGCGCGATTACAAAACCCAGCTTCAGGAAGCCTTCCAGGGCAAATTCCAGTCGGCGCCCAGCTACGAAGTGGTGGCGGAGAGCGGCCCCCCGCACGACAAGACTTTCCAAATCAACGTCTCCTTCGGTGGCGAAGTGCTGGGCACCGGCACCGGGAAAAGTAAAAAAGAGGCCGAACAGCAAGCCGCCGCACGCGCGCTGGAGTCGCCGCTGCTGGCGGAGCAGAAGCCGGTTGAGTAATTTGGTGTGGGAGTGTGGGTGTTTGGGAGTGTGGGAGTATCCTCTTCTTCGTTGCCGATGACATAGAGCCGTAGCCGCATCGCTTTACGGGTGCGCCGCATATAGTGCCCGTTAGCATGACGGAAGAGGTAAATGAACCGCACATCAACTCCTACTAATCTCCGCTCGTTTGGGAACACTACCCCTGAGTTTTCTACGGAAGCGAGGGGGAGTGATGGCTGCGATATTGATCGTCGTGGATGCACAGCGGGCCAGTGCCCGGATGGTGGAGATGTTGCGCGGGAAGGGGCACACGGCGCGCGTGGAGTCAAACGGAGCGGCGGCGCTGCTGGCCGCGCATGAGGACCTGCCGGCGTTGATCATCATCGACCTGATGGTGCCTATTCTGGACGGGCAGGAAGTAGTGCAGGCGCTGCGCCATGATCCGCACACCACGCATATCCCGGTGGTGGTGCTGACCGATCGCGATGATGATCGGCAGTTCGCCGACGCGCTGGTGAACGGCGCCAACGTCTATCTCGCCAAACCGCCCGATCTGGCCGTACTGGGGTCCATCGTGGACCGCTTATTAACCTTGCAAGTGAAAGATACCGCCGCATGATCGATGCCCATTGTCATTTGAACGACCCCGACCTGCTGCCGCACGTCGACGAGCTGGTGGCGCGCATGCGCCAGGCCGGCGTGACCGGCGCGCTGGTGGTCGGCTGTGATGTCCCCTCCAGCCACGCGGCCGTGGCCTTGGCCCACCGTTTCCCCGGTGTGCTCTTCGCGGCCATCGGCGTGCATCCCCACGAGAGCAAAGACCTGGATGACGCCGGGCTCAACGCGCTTCGCGAAATGGCGGCACAGCCGGGCGTGGTGGCGCTGGGGGAGATCGGACTCGATTTTCACTATGACCATTCCCCGCGTGATGTGCAGCGCGCCGCCTTCCGCCAGCAGTTGGCGCTGGCCGCGGAGGTGCAGTTGCCGATCATCATCCACGAGCGCGCGGCGGCAGCGGAGGTGACGGCCATCCTGGATGCCGCGGACGGCTGGGCGCGTGGCGGCGCCTGGCATTGCTGCAGCGTTGCGCCGGAGCTGGCGGTGGAGATTGCCCGCGCGTTTTACATCGGCATCGCCGGCTGGATCACCTTTCCCAAGGCGGACAATATCCGTGCGCTAGCGCGCGCCGTGCCGATGGAGCGCCTGCTCATCGAAACCGACAGCCCCTACCTGGCACCCGTCCCCTTCCGCGGCAAACCCAATGAACCCGCCCATGTACGCCTCACCGCACAGGCGCTGGCAACGCTGAAGGGGATTTCGGTCGAGTCCGTCGAAAGTATAACCGCTGACAACACCCTGCGGGCGTTCCCCCGCTGGGGGTGAACGTTACCGTTTTCCCTCACCCCCAGCCCCCTCTCCCAGGGGTAGAGGGGGAGAAGAGTGGTAGTAAAACGCGGGATCTCGCATATCAGCGCCGCTACTCCCCTCTACCTCTGGGAGAGGGGCTGGGGGGTGAGGGAAACGTAAATATAAGGAGGGCCTATGTCGGACGAATGCATTTTTTGCCGCATTGCCAACCAGGAAATCTCGGTGCCGTTACTCTATAATGACGATCTCTTCGTCGCCTTTCGCGATATCAAGCCGGAGGCGCCGGTGCATATTCTCATCGTGCCAAAGAAGCACATTCCCGACCTGCTGCACCTCACCGATATCGATGCCGATATGCTTGGGCGTGTGTGTACAATTGCCGGGAAGCTGGCCAAGGAGGAAGGCATCGCCGAGTCGGGGTTCCGTGTGGTCGTCAATACCGGCGCACATGCCGGGCAGACAGTGCCGCACCTGCATTTCCACCTGCTCGGTGGCCGCGAGATGGCCTGGCCGCCGGGATGAAGGAAAAAGGAAATCGGTCGGAGCGCCGGCATCCTGCCGGCGCATGTCGCAAAATGGATACCCGTGACGCGCCGGCAGGATGCCGGCGCTCCCAGGCTTTATAAAACTTATCGCTTCTTCGCGCGGGCGCTGCCGGCGGTGGGGAAGAGGTCACCGAAGAGTTGTGCCTGTTCGGGCTCGGGAGCGGATTTGGCTTTCGCTTTTACTTCCGGCGCTTTCGGCGTAGCAGCCGCGCTGCCGTTCCCGCGTTTGCTCGTTGCGACGACGGCGGGCTCGATCACCGTTTTCGCCTTTGTCGCCGCGGGAGCGGGCGGTGGGGTGGGGCGGGCAGCGATCGGCTCTGGCACAGGCTTCTCGGCGTCGGCGGCTTTGCCGTTTGACCGGGTGCGCTTGGCGGGCATCGACGCGGGCGGCTCCAGCTTGAGTTCCTCGGTTGGCTCTACCGGCTTGGGGCTCTTTTTTGCCGGTGCGGCAGCGGGCGGTGCCGGATTCGGCAAGGGCGGGCCGGCGGTGAGTTTCAGTGCCGGCTCATCAGCCTTGCGCCGTTTGCGAATCACCTTGGATTTGGGGTTGAGCGCCACAGAGATCTTCGCTTCGCGGCCATATTTCGCGGCAAAGTCCGGATAATCCAGCAGCGGTTTCACGTAGGTGTTGAAATAGGTGCAGGGCTCCCCGTTCACCACCGTGCATGGGGTGCGACCCTGGCAGCCGTTGTTGCGGTAATTGGCGCACTCACCCCTGGCCAATTTGGCGTTGATATCCGAGCTGGTTACTTTTACACGAGCCATCGATTCACGTTATCCTTTGCCACAAGTTCTACCCGATCTCATTTGCTACGCGACTTTCATCGATCACCGGAGGACGACACAACATAACAACGTAGTGATGACTATACCACACGAACGTTCGTTTGTAAAGTTTTTCAACACAAAATCCGGGGCTTATAACTAATTCGCGCTGTATTGATGCTTTCCTCCCGTGTCAACGAGTTGACACACTCTTCTTCATTCCTTATAATCGCACTGTTCGGCAGCGCCCGCCGCCGAACGTCGCATGGGCGGATAGCTCAGTTGGTAGAGCGTCTGGTTTACACCCAGATGGTCGGGGGTTCGAGTCCCTCTTCGCCCACCATCCTTCGCTAAGCGACCTTGCTCAAGGTCGCTTAGCGAAGGATGATGCCCGCCGTAGCTCGCAGAGCGAAGGCGGGCGTTTTCCTCTTCAAGTCGCGGAATCTTGGCAGGCAATACTCCTTTCTATTCGAAACTGTGAAAGGCAGTAAAATGAATGCAGAACGTATTACGATTACCTTACTCGCGCTGATGCTACCGATATTGTCGTTCACAGCTCAACTCTCGGATGGGTCCTCCGTTACCGTAAAAGAGACGGTGCTGATGGCGTTGCCTGCCGATACAGAAGATAAGACTTATGAGTTCGCGGTCTCCGATGATCTCTCCCGGTGTGCTGTGGCGTATATAAATCCCGTTGGGCGTTGCTATCTGTACTACGATGGCAAAAAGAGCCCCGAATATGACACATTGCTCCCCTACTTCGTCGGCAAGCATCTATGCTATGAGGCTTTTAATGGGGATGACAGCTTCTTGGGAGTCGATGGCAAGGTCAAACTCGAATGTGAACAGATTTCTGCGAGCAAAGATGGCTCACATATGGCGGTAATCCTCAAGAGTAACGGCAAATATCGCGTGGAGATTGACGGCAAGCCGGGACCTTTGTTCGATCGTATCGAGATCATCAAGTGGATGGCGGATGGTCGTCTCCAATATTTGGGATACCGGAAGAACACGGTTGCCTATCTCATAAACCACGAAGAGCGTGCGACCATTCCGCTACAAGGACCGTTTCACTACCCGAAAATCAGCCCGGATGGTCGACGGGTCGCCTATGTGGAACGCATGAACGATGACCAGTACATGCTGACAGTCGATGATAAGCGATTTGGACCGTTCGGTTATGAAAAGATCGGAGCGCTCTTCTTTAGCTCGGATTCGAAACGCTATATTGCCGAGATCATTCGTGGCGAAGGGCAGGAGAAGAGTTACCAGTTTCTTGTCGATGGCGTTTTAAGCCCGCAATATCACAATTTTTTACAAGGTGTCGTTTCAACCGATCCGAATAACACCTTTTACTTCAGTCCTGACTCCAAGCATGTTGCCTATGCTGCCGAGATCACACCCGGTGCCTGGGCATTGGTTGTTGATGGCAAGGCCTCGGAAATAACCTATCCTCGCTTATCGCATCCGATTTTCAGCGCTGACTCACGCCATATTGGTTGTATCGCTGAAGTCAAAGACGGCGAAGGCATCCAGTGGGCTGTCCTTGTAGATGGCAAAGAACAGCATCGGTTTCCATATGATGTTTGCGGTCTGACATTCAGCCCGGATTTCCAGCGCTGGCACGTCACACGCGTAGTCGAACACAAGGACGGTAAGCAGGACTGGTCAGTTATCACCTCGGATGGCATCGAATACAAGAATACCGGAAGCTCATCTCCGCAATTCACCCGTGATTCGCGCCACATGGTTTACCTGGGGAATAACGGCGCAGATGTCGATAGCGAGCAATATCGCATGACAGTGTACATTGATGGCGTCAGGGTAAGCGAAGAATATCCCGGCATCCTCACTCACCTGCATTCCGTTGATCAAGGGTTTCAGATTGTCTGCATGAAAACGATGACTCCGGATCGTGGCAAGGTGCATAAGGCGGTTGTGCGTGTGGATATCACCGTACGTTGATTGGAGTAGTATCTCATATCGGATACTTGTATGATGTACTCATATTGGGTACAATTGTACCCAATATGAGTACAATATCTGAGACCAATGGCACTGCCGAGATGCTATTAGGGAAGGTACGCTGCGCTGTCTTATCCCTACTGTTCTCCCACTGCGATGAGTCGTACTATCTACGGCAAATTGTACGGATGACCAAACTAGGGCATGGTGCTGTGCAGCGCGAAATAGCGCACTTGCTCCAGGCGAATCTCATCGTCCGGTCACCGATTGGCAAAGAGGTTTTCTACCAGGCAAACCAATCGTCGCCGATTTTTACTGAGTTACGCTCATTGATCACAAAAACAACCGGGATTGCGGATGTCCTACGGGCGGCTCTGGCACCCATGGCGAGCGAAATTTCTGTAGCATTCATCTATGGCTCCGTAGCAAAAGGTACGGAGAAAGCGGGGAGCGATGTAGATATCATGGCGATCGGTGCTGCTGGCTTCGGCGAGATCATCGCCGCCTTGCGACCGGTACAGGATCAGTTAGGCCGGGAGATCAACCCTTCTGTTTTTACTCCGAACGAGGTATCCAGGCGTATCGCGCAGAATGATCATTTTATCAGTACGGTACTGAGAGAGGAAAAGGTGTTTCTGATCGGCGATGAGCACGACCTTGGGCGACTGGTATAAATATGGCTGGCTTGTGAAGCATCAAACGAGCAAGCAGGAGATCGGCGATCTTCTGGCACTTGCTGACCATGATCTACAAACGGCACAGTTACCCGACTTGCCTGCCGATTGGCGATTGAAGATCGCGTATAATGCGGCATTGGAATCAGCCAATGCTGCGTTGGCCGCCTCTGGTTACCGCGCCGAAAAGGCGGCACAGCATTACCGAATCATCCAATCGCTTGAGCTCACAGTCGGGATGAGTATTACCGTGGTCAATCATCTCGATGCTTTTCGGAAAAAGCGTAATATCAGCAACTACGACCGGCCAGGCACCGTTTCGGAGGTTGAGGCGAACGAGATGCTTACTATAGCACAGGAGGTTCGGTCAGCGGTATTGAATTGGTTATTGACGAATAAGCCCTACTTGCTCGAAGATTAACGAACTGCTTACCTCACTATATAGGCTAGATCGTCCAGCATTCCCTGAATTCCGCCCATTTTCTCAACACCTCTTTCCCTTAATCCCACTGATAATAGATTGATCACGCGAAAGGAGACCCCGCATGACACACCAGCAGTGGGATGACGAGTTGTACCAGGGCTTTGAAAAACCGCCGCTTCCGGATGAGGCGAACGAGGCGGGGCGGGGGTTGCCGGCGGAGGAGGGGTTGGCGCTGCTGGCGGAGAAGATTCGCGTGTGTACGAATTGCGATCTTGCTGATGGGCGGATGCATGCGGTGCCGGGGGAGGGGAACCCGCACGCCACCATTATGTTCGTCGGGGAAGCGCCGGGCGCCATGGAGGACAAGACCGGGCGGCCTTTCGTCGGCGCCTCGGGGAAATTCCTTGATGCCATGCTGCGGGATATCGGCCTGGAACGCCCCGATGTCTTCATCGGCAACATCAACCGCTGCCGCCCGCCGGGCAACCGGGATCCGAATACGGGGGAAATCACCGCCTGCAACCCGTGGCTGCGCGCGCAGATTCGCATCATCCAGCCGAAGGTGATCTGCCCGCTGGGCCGGTTCGCCCTGACGACACTGGTCGACCCCAAGCTGCAGATCAGCAAGGTCCATGGGCAGCCGATCGAAAAAGCCGGCATCCTCTTCATCCCCCTCTACCACCCCGCCGCCGCCCTGCACCGCCAGGACCTGCGCGACACGCTCATCGCCGACATGCACACATTGCGCGACATCCTGATTGCGCACGGGTATTGGAAGGGGTGAGGGTTTTTAACCACAGAGACACGGAGACACAGAGAGAGGTTATTATGGCCTTATACTTGATGAGGCAAACAGGGCTATGAATTTCGGGAACTCCGAAATTCTGCACACCTTTCCGCATTCTAGCCACTCCCACACCCCCACACCCCCAAACTCCCACACTCTTCTGGTATACTGTGCTCATGTCTGCAAAACCAAAACGAGAAGGGGTGCTGGCCGATGAGGTCGGGACGATTCGCAAGGATCCGGGGGGGAAGCTGCGGGTCGCGCTGTTGTACCCGAACACCTACGCGGTCGGTATGTCGAATCTGGGATTTCAGACGGTCTATCGCCTGCTCAACGCGCGGGAGGACGTAGTGTGCGAGCGCGCGTTCTTGCCGGAGGCTATCGGGCCTGATACCACGGTGCGCACGCTGGAGAGCGATTGGCCGCTGAGCGAGATGGATGTCGTCGCCTTCTCCGTTTCCTATGAGCTGGATTATGTGCATATTCCGCGCCTGCTGCGCCTGGGGGGGGTAGAGCCCTTCGCGGCGCAGCGCCAGGGGCCGCTGGTCATCGCCGGCGGGGCAACGATCAGTTATAACCCGGAGCCTCTCGCGCCGTTCCTCGATGCCGCAGTGATCGGCGAGGCGGAAGAGGTGCTTACCCCGCTGGTTGACGCGCTGCAGGTCGCCGTCCGTGAGGAATCCCTGCAGGCGCTGGCCGCGATTCCCGGCGTCTACCTCCCCGCCGACGGCCCGGCACCGGTCGCGCGCTTGGCCGTGCGCGACCTGAATATCACGCCGATCTACAACCAGATTTTCACCGAGCACACCGAGTTCGGCCACATGGCGCTGGTGGAGGTCAGCCGCGGGTGCCCGTATGGGTGCCTCTTCTGCGTCGCCAGCCACGTCTATCGCCCGGCGCGCTGGCGCGATCTCGATACGCTGCTGCCGTCCTTCGCGCGCGGCCTGGAGCAGCGCAAGCGCATCGGGCTTATCGGCGCCTCGGTGACGGATCACCCGCAGATTGTGCCGATTTGCGAGGAAATCCTGCGGCGCGGCGGCCAACCATCCCCGGCGTCGATGCGCGCGGATGCCCTCACCGACGAATTGCTGGCTTTGCTGGCAACGGGCGAGGTGCGCTCCATCACCCTGGCGCCGGAGACCGGCTGCGAACCGCTGCGGCGTCGTGTGGGGAAGAAGCTGAGCGACGAGTCGCTCTTTGCCGCTGCAGAGCGTGCGCACCGGGCCGGCATCCCGCAATTAAAGCTCTATTTCATCGTCGGCCTACCCGGAGAAACGCCGGACGATGTAGCCGCGATTCCCGAACTCGCACTGCGGCTGGCGAAGGAGACCGGCATGCGAGTGAGCCTGGGGTGCAGCGCTTTCGTCCCCAAGCCCGGCACGCCCTTTGCGCGCCAGCCGATGGCGCCGGAACGGGAGGTGCGCAAAAAGCTCGAAGTCATCCGCCGGGGGTTGCGGGGCCGGATGGAATTCACCCATGAGAGCACGCGCTGGGCCTTCTGGCAAGCCGTGCTGGCGCGCGGCGGGCGCGAACTGGCGGCTCCGCTGGCGGCCATCGCGGAGGGTAAAGACACGCCGCCTGCCTGGGACGCGGCATTCCGCGAGCACGGGTTGAACCCGGACCAGTATGCGACCGCCCTCATCCCATCCGACGCTCCGGTGCCCTGGCAGCACATCGGCGCACGGGGGTGTGGCGAGTCAGTATAGTTTTGATAGCCCCAAAAGGGCATAAAGAGCACAAAATTACTGGAAGTTTCTTCAACTGCCGCCAGGTAAGGGTGGAGTGATCATGCAACCGGTAACGCCTTGATCACTTGAATCCTGTATCCTGCATCCTGAATCCCGCGCAGACTTGCCCGAACTGCCATTATGCGTTAAAGTGTATCCGGATGTTCCCCCAGCATCGTAATGGGAGATCGCACTGCCGTGGTCGTCACTGAATTCACGTTATGGGCTGCACGTCTGATTGTGCTCGTGCTGATGTACGGGTTTCTGCTGGCGTTGATCATCGCGCTGGTCGCCGATGCGCGCGCCGCATCGGCGCCGCGCCCGGCGGCGCCTGCGCCTGTTGTGCCGCCACAACGCCCCGCGCCCGCTCCGGCGAGCCCGCTTGTGCTGGTGGTGACCGCCGGCACGCCACCGATCACCGGACATGAATATAGGCTGCTTGGCCCGCTGGTGATCGGGCGCGACACCTCCTGCGACATCTCCATCCCCAGCCACTTCATCTCCAAGCGCCATGCGCGCATTCACCAGGTCGGCGGACAATGGATCGCGGAAGATCTCGGCAGCACTAATGGGTCCGTGCTGAATGACGAGCCTCTCACCGCACCGCATCCGTTGAAGCCCGGGGATCGCCTTACCGTAGGCGACACGGAATTTCTGTTGAAGTAACCCGGCAATTATGCTCCGGTTATCGTGCATCGCGGGAGGGCGAGGCTCCTGCCGAGCCAGGTGAGAAAGCCGATTGCATAATCGGCCTCCGCAGGAGCGTCGCCTTCCCGAACTGATGAGAGAGCCGGTGGCATAATCCGGCTCGGTGAGGCTCAATCTACGGTTTTGCGCAGGAATTGCCGATTTATTGATAAGACTGAACGCTCATCAACGTGGGGAGAGATTGACAGCGAGAGGGTTATGGGTTATGTTACGAAATGATTGCTGACTTGCTGCCGACGAGTGAGGTTCATGTTAATCGGAAGCAGTAAAGCCAACGGTGATTTTTCTGTGCAGGACAATTGTGTGATGAATCTGGAACAAGCGAAACGACTTGATGAAGGCTGTATCTGTCAAACCTATGCCCGCACGCCGCTTTTTATCGCGCGCGGGGAAGGTATGTATGTGTGGGACGACCAGGACCGCCGTTACCTCGATTTTTGCAGTGGCGGGCGTGCGGTGAACGCACTCGGGCACTGCCACCCGAAGGTCGTGGCGGCTATCAAGCAGCAGGCAGAGGTCCTGATTCATACCAGCAACGATTTTTATACCGAACCACAGATGCGGCTGGCGGACCTGCTCACCCGCCAGTTTCCTCACGCACGCGCCTTTTTCTGCAACAGCGGCGCGGAGGCTAATGAGGCGGCGCTGAAACTCGCGCGAAAGTATGGCCGGCAGGATTCCTCCGAGCGGGTGGAGATTGTCTCCACCTGGAAGTCCTTCCATGGCCGCACCTTCGGCGCGATCTCCGCCACCGGGCAGCCCAAATACCAGCAAGGCTTTGCGCCGCTGGTGCCTGGCTTCCAGTATGTCGAATTCAATAACCTGTCCGCCATGGACGCCGCCATCACCGACCGCACCTGCGCGGTGATCTTGGAGCCGGTGCAGGGGGAGAGCGGCGTCTACCCTGCTACCCCGGAATTCATGCAAGGCGTGCGGAAGCTGTGCGATGAGCGCGGCGCCGTGCTGATTATCGATGAAGTGCAGACGGGGTTGGGGCGCTCGGGCAAATTGTTCGCGTTTGAGCATTTCGGCATCGAGCCGGATATCCTCACGCTGTCGAAAGCGCTGGGCGGCGGCGTGCCAATCGGCGTGATGCTGGCCAAAGAGCAGGTCGCTGCGGTATTTCAATTCGGCGATCATGGCACCACCTTCGGCGGTTCCGCGCTCACCGCGGCCGCAGCTTATGCCGCAGTCTCGGCGATTCTCGATGAGCGCCTGGCGGAAAATGCCGCGAAGATCGGGAATTATTTGCAGGAAAAATTGACAGCCCTCCAGGCCACCCATCCTGTGGTGACCGGATTCCGGGTGATGGGCTGCCTGGCGGGGGTGGACCTGGCTGCACCGATCGCCGGCGAAGTGAAAAGCCGGGCACAAGACAGCGGATTACTCATCTTGACAGTTGGCAATAATATGCTACGATTGTTGCCCGCGCTCATCTGCGGAACGGAAGAGGTGGATGCGGCGTGTGCAATCATCGCAGATGCGCTTGAACATGCATCCTGTGCGAGCATTTGTTCCTAACCCGGATTATTCATGAATAATCCGGGTTAGCTGAGCATTATGCGAAATGGCAATGCATAATGCAGGATAATATGTATATTCGAGTACTTGAGTTTATCTTGACAGCCGTCAGGTTCGCAATCAGACCTGCAGGATGCCTGGTCGCATGCACCAGTCAGGCCGGTGAGCACTCATGGCTTCTCAAAAAACGTCTTTGCTCCGCCAAACAGGGCGTTCGTCTCAGCGTGAGACGGAAACCCTGGTCATTGAGCGGAGCAATGATCCGTTAGTTCTACTGGCGAATATACTCGATGTGGCGGGAAGCTTAGCCGCCCAGTGGGGTGAGGAGATTCTCCTGCACCTGCGGGTTGCGTCGGTCTGGGCGCGCGTCGGGCGGAATGAGAAAGCCATCTCCTACCTGACCAACCTCGCGTGTATCCACTATAACGATGGTTTCCACCTCGGCCCCTCCGGGGTGAAATACCGCCTGGACCTGATGCGCTATTTCCTCACGCAGATCAACGTCGATGACATCGCCTTGAGCGCGGAAACGCTGGCGGAGAAGAACGGCCAGAACAAAATGGTGACCTGGCTGAAAGCCAATGTGGTCGAGCGGATTTTTGGGGGGATGTCCATGTCCAGCACCATGCTGACCACGGATGATGAAGAGCTGGTGCAGGTGATCGTGAGGCCCATCGAAACCTGGCTGCAATCGGTCTATCTCAAGCCGCTCCCCAATGACTGCCGCGAGGCGCTGGCGCGCGAAATCAACTCCATCAAAGAGTACGACGATCCGATTGAAACCGAACAGAAGCTCTTCCAACTCTTCAACCACTGCCGCCACTGGCATGAACGGCAACTGGATACCCCCGTCTGGGTGCACGAGCTCGACGACGTCGGCCCGCGCGCGATGTACCTGTCCGTCGTCATTCAGCGGCCCAATATCATGATGAACTATATCGAGCGCTGCATCGACGCGTTAAACGAGCGCCCGCTCGCGCTGATGCCGAACATCGCCACAGCTATTGGCGGATTGGCCTATGCAGCGAAATCGATGCGCCGCGATGACCTGCTGCATAAGGCCCTCGACTACCTGCCGCGCATGCCGGAACATGAGCGCTGCATCTCGGCGTTGTCGCTGTGCGAGGCGTTGGTGGGGTTCTAGCCTATCGTTGTCCCTTACCCCCGACCCCATATGCGTCACGCGATAGTTAGCACCAGTGGATTCTTACTCTTTCTCGTTATCTTCCTCTTTCTCCAAAACAGCACACTCGCTTTCAGCCCATCAGCAGACCGTCACGCATTTCGCATGGCTATTTTCGAGAAAGAGGAAGAGAACGAGAAAGATAGTTATTGTTATAACGTGGCGAGTATGCCCCGAGCCCCTCTCCCAGCGGGCAAGGGGCTCGGGGTGAGGGATAATCATAGGTCAGGCTGATTGCTTCACCGGCGGCGTATACTCATCCATCGCCCCGGCGGCGAGGAGCCATTCCATCAATTTCGCGTTCCGCACGCTGGCGTCTTCGGGAAGCTGGATGGCGCGGCCGCGGCCGTCGAGGAGGATGCCGACCATGCCGCCTTCCACGGTTTGCTCCACCGATTTTCCTTTCCCGTTCCCCATATCCAGCCCCTTCGCGGGGCGCACGGTCAGGCGGGCGTGCTCGCCGGCGGCGAGCGGGATGCGGATTAATTGCCCGCCGAGGACGGTGATTTCCTGCGCATCGCCGTTCTCCGGCTGAATGGACACGGTCATCACCTCAGTGCCGTCCTTCACCGTCCCGAGCGGCGCCACTACCGGTCCGAGCGGGATGAGACAGTCGCGCCGGAAGATCTGATGCGCCATCTCCGGATAATCGCGCGAGAGCACGCCCAACTGCGGCATCATGAAGATGGAGTCCACCGCCAGCATGGTGATGCCGAGTGGCTGGAAGGCATCGATCATCATCAGCGCGGCTTGGTGGCGGCGCGGCGCGTGCGAGAGCACCCCGCCGCTGCCGATGATGAGGCCCAGGTCGAACATATTCACCAGCGACAGGCCGCTTTCGCTTTGCGTCAACGCCGCGCCGATATCGCGTTGCTGCTGAACGCCTTTCAATCCCGTCGCTAGTTGCTGGTGATGCAGGAAGGCCAGTCGCAGCGCCTCGCGCGCCACCGCCTGCTCCACCAGCAGATCGTCGCGCGTTTGCGGAATGGTGGTGGGGCGGATCATCTTATTGCGCAGGCGGTTGCGCAAGGTGAAGTCGTTCATCTCCACCGGCACCCACTGCTTGATATTTGCCGTGGTGGCTTCCGCCAGCACGTTGCACACGCTGTAGCTCATGCCCAGGTTGGCGCTCACCGTGCGGTTGAATACCCCGCCGAAGACCGAGAAGACGTCCGTCGTCGCCCCGCCGATGTCCACCGCCAGCACGCTGGTGTGCTCCTGCTCGGCCACCGCCTCCACCATCAGCCCCACGGCGTGCGGGGTCGGCATGATGGGCGAACTCACCCACGTGAGCAGCTTGTCATACCCGGGTGCCTGCGCCATCACGTGGCGCAGGAAGAGCTCGTGCAGGGCGTCGCGGGCGGGTTGCAGGTGTTCGCGCTCCAGCACCGGGCGCAGGTTGTCGACGAACTCCAGGTCGACCAGACCGCCGAGGATCTGCTCCACCTCAGCGCGCGCGTCGACGTTGCCCGCGTAGACGACCGGCAGACGGTAGTTCTTGCCCAGGCGCGGCTTGGGGTCAGCGGCGCGCAGGGTCTCGGCGAGGTCCAGCAGATGCTGGGTAGTGCCGCCATCGGTGCCGCCGGAGAGCAAAATCATGTCCGGGCGGATGCCGCGGATCCGGTCGACGCGCTGATAGTCCTTGCGCCCATCATCCACCGCCAGGGTGTCGATGACGATGGCGCCGGCGCCCAGCGCCGCGCGTTGTGCGCTTTCCGCGGTCATGCTCTTCACCACGCCGGCGACCAGCATCTGCAGCCCGCCGCCCGCGCTACTGGTGGAGAGGAACAAGTCCATCCCCACGCGGTCATTCTCGCGCGGCACAATCAGCTTGCCATCGCGGATGAACGACCGCCCGGTCAGGTCCTCGAGCTCGCTGACCGCATTCAACACGCCGACGGTCACGTCGTCAAAGGGCGCTTCCACCGTCGTCGGTGCTTCACTCCGCGCAACCAACCGGTACTCATCCCCCTCGCGCTCAATTAAAATCGCCTTGGTGGTGGTACTGCCACAGTCGGTCGCCACAATGGTCCAAATGGTATCTGTCATATGAATTCACGCTGCCGTAAGATCGTTTCTGGCTGGAAGGTAAGGAATTTGCGCCGCGCCGTAAATGGCTTAGCTACCTGATCACGCCGGGTGACCCCGGCTGGTCGAGGCTGGATACGCAAATATCCCTATTTGCATTAACTACTTCTACTTACTCTACCACAAACGGGCGATAGAAAAAACCGTCCCGTGCGATCTTTGGACAGGATTTCCACGCGAAAAGTTGAATTGAATGCATATCGGCCCATGATCATCTTCTATCTCCACCCGAAAGGTTGGTTCGGTGGGCATGGAATCGAGAAAATGGGTAAGCTTAGATGTCGGAGTCTGGGGTGGGCGTCCTGTAATCGGATCGGTTACGCACACCACCCCCCACACTCCCATACCAATTCAGTACGGCAAGCAGGTCGCGCAGGCCTGATAGCCAGCGTAAATACGCAGTGGGTATACCATGGATGAAAAGGGAGCGCTATGGTCGTCTTCAGTAATCTCGGTCGGATGGTGAGCCTGTTTGCCCTGTGTTTTTTACTCATCGGCTATGTGCATGCCTCGGGCCTGATGTATATGGTGGCGATCTTTTGTTTTGCCGCGATCATCGGCGGGGCCATTTTTGCCTGGTTCTCCCTGCGCAAATTGAAATGCCGCCGCCACCTCACCATCAATACCGTGTTCAGCGGCGACCCACTGGAAGGGAAAATTTTTCTCACCGAAGGCAGCAACCGCTGGCGTATGCTGGAAATATATGACCAGCATACCAATCAGATCACCGGGCACACCACCCGGCGCCGCATGGCGCTGATGACGGAGCAGGGGACGAGTAAGGGAGCACTCGTTGCCGGCGTGCGGCAGCCGGTCAAGGTCGAAGGACCGCATGCGCGGGTCACCGAGGTGCGAGATGTGATGCGCTTTGCCCGTCGCGGCTTTTACCACCTCGGCCCGCTCACCATCTACGGACACGATCCGTTCGGCATGTGCTTCGTCGCGCGTACCTTCCCCGCCGAACACGATATCATTGTCTACCCGCGTCCGCTGCCCATCCCCGACCTGGTGCTGAAAGGCATGCGCGGCCGGCAGAACACCGAAATCCGCCCGGTAGGCCGCGCGGGCGAAAGCGCGGATTTCCACGGCATTCGCCCCTATGTGCAGGGTGATGACCTGCGCCGCGTGCATTGGAAGGCCACCGCCCATACCGGCAAGCTGGCCATCAAGGAGTTCGAATATCGCTTCACCGGCGCGGTGCAGGTGATCCTTGACCTGCAGCAGGGGATCCATTTCGGCCAGCGCGAGTTCTCCACGCTGGAGGCGGCCATCACGCTGGCGGCGTCGGTGATGAACCATGTCATCGGCATGGGCAATCAGGCGGGCATCTTCGCCACCGGCACGCAACTGGTGAGCCTCCCGCAGGAATCCGGCCAGCGCCAGTTGCACCGCGCGCTGGAAATGTTGGCCCTGGCGAAAGATGACGGCACCATTCCGCTGGCGAAAGCGCTCACCAGCGATGAGGCGTATGCCTCGCAGCGTTCCACCGCCATCGTCATCACCCCGACGGTGGATAAAACCGTCATCAGCTCGCTGCTCGCACTGCATGGCCGCTCCGCGCAGGTGTTGCTGGTGCTGCTGGACCCGTCCAGCTTCGTTGACGCCGAACAGGAACAGCGCAAACCGCGCAACCCGCTGCTGGCACTGGCCTCCGCGTCGCTTGATTTCAAAAGCATCGTGGGGATGACACAGCGCACGGTAACGCCTGCACACCAGGAGCACGTCGATTTGCTGCACGCCGCCGCCGCCGCCGGCCTCGAAGTTTTCCCTCTCGGCGCGAATGTCCCCCTCCATCAGGCGCTGCAGGCGATCCGTATGCGCATGTAATGCGGCACGCTATGTGGCACGGGCTTCCAGCCCGTGAGTCGCCTTGGCTTCCAGCCAAGGCGCGTCATATCAATCTTGCACGAGCAGGATGCTCATGCGACTCATGGGCTGGAAGCCCATGCCACTACGCATTCCACGGGTCAAATGCGGGATAGCGCAGGAAGACCGTCGAAGGCCCGCTGATGGTTTCGATCGGCAGCGTAAGTTCGTCAGCGGTGAGCTCTTCCCCCTTCGGTGGTTTGTGGTCGCGGAGATAGGCCAGGATGCCCGCTATGGCGCCTTCCATCCAGATCACATCGGAGAGCGAGGGGAGGGAGAGCTCGATGCCCAGGGTGCGGCCCAGCACCGGATAGGCATATGCTGAGGCGATCGGCCAGTGATGCTCCGCAATGGCATCCAGGTCATCGAAGCTCATCGAGGGGGCTTCTTCGAAGTAGAGCGTCAGGCTGGAGGTGAGATTCAATACCTCGGTTGGCGTCAAATCCTCCCGGTAGATGGTACGGAGGTGCGCAAGCGAATCATAGACACTCAGGCCGAACACCTGGCCGCTGCTGCCCATCACCACCGCATAGCGCGGGCCGGCGGTGGCCGGGTAGCGAATTTCCAGCGGATGCAGATCGGTGAGCCAGCGCCAGGGCATGGCATGGTAATACTCGGCGGCCAGTTGGTAAAAGTGTTCAAGGAGCGCGTCGGAGATGCATGGGATAGTCACCAGGCCGGGGATGAATTCCTGAGCATCACGCAAGTGATCCTCAACGAATTGCCGGGGTTCGTCAATCTCCGGCAGGCTGTCGCGATACTCACAGCCCACCTCCACTTCAGTAAGGAGCGGAGTGAGATCGGCGACTGCGTCCGCGTCATCCAGGTAGACCACCGCGGGACGGCCAGGCCCGCCAATGCCCATCATGGGATGTTTCATCGCCTCCAACAGTTCTTCAAATAACATCTCCACGGTGGGCGTCTGTTCATGAATCTTGCTCCGCAGGATCAACCCGTCACAGTTCACGATGATGCTCATGTATGGGCGAAGCGGCGACTCGCCGTCCTCGGCGACCCACATCCGTCCCAGCCACGTGCTCATCTCCCAGCACTCATCATGCCGTGGAAGCTTGCTCACCTGCTGTTTCAGTCGAAGTAAACGCGCATCATCGGACATCGTTCAGTCCTCCGTCAGGAGATTATCATACAAGCGAAAGGCAAAGCAACAGTGGGCTTTCACTTGCCGCAACAGCGTTTATATTTCCTGCCGCTCCCGCATGGGCAGGGCTCATTGCGTCCCGGCTTGGGGCCGACACTCGCCGGCTTAATCGGGGGAGGTGGCTCATACGCCAGCCGTTGCGGCATTTGCAGCGGGATCTTCGGTAGCTCCGGCACCTCGGGAAACGCCCAGGATTCCATCTCCTCCGCCGCATCCTCGATATAACGCTTCAGCGGATACTGCTTGAGTTTCGCCATCACCGCTTCCTGCCCGAGCGCGAGATCGGCCTCCACCTCGGAGAAATTCATGACGAACTCATCGATCAGGTTGTTTTCAAACGCCTGCTTGATTTCGTCGAGCAATTCTGCGGAGTATAACTGGTTGCTGCCGTCAACCAACGCTGTCCAGACGAAAGAATACTCGCGTTCAAGCCCGCCGTTGAAGAGTGAGTGGAAGTATGCGATCACTTCATCCCGCGTGATCGCGTTATTGGCGACCAACACCAGCAAGGCGTATATTCCAGCGCTGCGTACAAACTCATTGACTTTGCTGTTTTCAATCAACTGCCGAATCAGGCTGGTATCCCCTTGACTGACGGAGGACAGAATTCGTTCCAGGCCACCTACCGCTAACTCGGCAATTACGTCGAAAGAGATTGGGCCATGGAATGAGGAAAAGAGATTTACAATGAGCGGATATGCGCGTTGTTCGCGAAATTGCGCCAGCAGATACATGGCATAGATGGGTGCCATGTAGTCATCGTCGATTTCCGGGTTCTCATACGCCTCTTTCGCGGTGGCGATCACCTGAAGGAGCGCCGGGGTGATTTCTTCCCGCCGGGCGATAGCTTCCTCAATCGCTTCTCGCGGGATCGTCGGACCACGAAGATATTTGAATTGCGCAAGGATCTCCTCGATTGACATCAGCGTGTCCCCCGAATGATGAGGCTATGATACGCTCTGGTTTTCAGTTCGGCGGTGATGCTATGGAGACAAAAGTCAGTGAATGGAGTGTACTTCAGCTAACGATAAGCAGTAATTTGAGTATGAGCATGAGTACGAGCATGAGCATGAAGAGACGGGGCTGTATGTCAGAGGCGGGATTCTGGTATACTTTCACCATCATGGCTCAGCGTCGCACTTTTCGTCTGCCGAATAAAATTAAATTCCAACGCACCTTGCTTGCCTGGTTTGCCGAATACCAACGTGATCTCCCCTGGCGCCATACTTCGGATCCGTATCATATTCTGGTCTCGGAGATGATGCTGCAACAGACCCAGGTCGAGCGGGTGTCGCCGAAATACGAAGAATGGCTGGAGAAATATCCCACGCTGGAGGCACTGGCGGAGGCGGACCTGGATGAGGTGAAGGAGACATGGAAGGGATTGGGGTATAACATCCGCCCGGTACACCTGCACAGCATCGCGCGCGAGACGGTGGCCAATTATGGCGGCGAATTGCCGCGCGAGACGGAGCAGTTGCAACAGTTCAAAGGCATCGGGCGCTATACGGCAGGAGCGATAGCCAGCTTCGCCTATCGCAAGGATGCGCCGATCCTGGATACCAATGTCCGCCGTCTGCTCTTTCGCGTTTTCGTCGGGGAAGGCGACCCGCGCAGCGGGACAATGGACAGGCAGTTGTGGGAGATCTCCGAGCGTGTATTGCCCAGGGGACAGGCGTGGGAGTTCAATTCGGCATTGATGGATTTCGGCGCCACCATCTGTACCGCGCGCCAACCACGCTGTGCGGAATGTCCGATGCAGACGTTTTGCCGCAGCTACAAATATCTAACCCGGAAAAAGAACGCCTGTTAAGTGCCTACCCTCTTATCGGCAAAGAGCGTTTACGGGTATAATAATAGTATGTCGGATGGTGCCACAGCGATTCCCATTGTTCTCGCTTTCCTCGAGCGCGACGGGCAAGTGCTGATTTCGCGCCGTCCTCCCGGAGTTCCATTGAGCGGATACTGGGAATTTCCCGGCGGTAAAGTCGAAGCGGGGGAGAGCTTGCCCGCGGCGTTGCGGCGGGAGTTATGGGAAGAGATTGGCGTGCAGGCGACGGTCGGGCGGGAATTGGCGGTGACGCGGTACGCCTACCCGAAGTTCAGCGTCGAGTTGCATCTCTTCCAATGCCGATTGATGGAAGGCGAACCGGTGCCGAAGCAGGTCGCCGAGATACGCTGGGTGCCGGTTGCCGCGCTGCCGCAATACCAGTTTCCGGCCGCCAACGCGGCATTGCTGGCAGCGCTTGGGCTAGCATAACCATTTAACGTAAGCTGGAGATAGATTGTATGCCGAAAGGGATGATCCTGGCGGCCGGGCGAGGAGTACGGCTCGGTCAATTGACGGTCGCCGTGCCGAAGCCATTGTTGCCCGTCGCCAACAGGCCGGTGATGGCGCAGGGGCTGCGTTGTCTGCGGCAGGTCGGGATAACGGAGGTTTGTGTCAATGTATCCTACCGGGCGACGCAAATTCTGGATACCTTTGGTGACGGCAGCGCGAATGACGTCCATTTGCACTGGTCAATTGAAGATGACCCGCGCGGCACCGCGGGAGGCATGAAAGGCATGCAGGATTGCCTGGCGGCTGATCGCGTAGTGGTCATCGCCGGCGATGCGATGCTTGATGTCGACCTCGAGCCGCTGCTCGCCGCGCATATTGCGCACGGCGCATTCGCCACGCTGGGCACCACCCCGGTCGCCAATCCCTCGCTCTATGGTGTGGTGGTGACCGATCCCGACGGGCGCATCATTCGCTTCCAGGAGAAACCCGCCCCCGGCACCGAGATCAGCCGGCAAGCCAATACCGGCATCTACATCTTTGAACAGGAAATATTTGATCTCATCCCGTCCGGTGAATTCTTCGATTTCGCGCTGAACGTCTTTCCGGAGATCCTCCGCCGGCAGCTTCCCTTCTTCGCCTTCCCCGTGCAGGGGTACTGGACGGATATCGGCAACCCCGGCGATTACCTGCGTGCGAATATGGACTTCCTGGATAACCGTATCCGTATTCACGGCTGCGGAGAGTGGGTTGATGGCAGCTTCCTCGCCACACCGGAGGATGTCGACGATGTCCAGTACACGCACTGCGTCATAGGCGAAGGCGTCTCGCTGCCCAACGGCTGTTCACTGACCAATTGTGTCGTCTGGCCGGGTACGACGGTGCCGGAACCCTATTGCCTGACCGACGCCATCCTTACTCCGCATGGGATCTTCCTGGTAGAAGGGAAATCGGCACGAGAGTTGAGCGAAATCGATGCCGTCGCGAGTCGTTAAGGAGTTCTCGAGATGAGCACCAGCACTGATGTCTCCCCGGCAACACAACTCCGCTGGCATGCGCCAAACGTGCCGCCGTTTTCCCTGTCCGGTTTTGCCTGGTATGCGGAAGAGCGGGTTTATCGCCGGTTGCCCCGGCAACCGCGGCAGCCGTTGCCGGAAGCGGTGGACCACCTGGCCAACAACACGGCAGGGGGGCAGATCCGGTTTCAAACCGATTCCACGCGACTGGCCATTCGCGTGCGCCTGCCGGCCCCCGCGGACATGGACCACATGCCGGCCAGCGGGCAGTGCGGGTTCGATTGCTACCTCGGCGCACCGGGCGAACAGCGCTATCATTCCACCACTCGCTATGCGCATCAAGGCGCAACCGAATACGAATACCAACTGTTTACTGCCTCGACTCGCGCGATGCGGCATTTCACGCTGAACTTTCCGCTCTATCAAGGCGTCGAGGAGGTGCAGATCGGCCTGGATGAGAGCGCGCAAATCCTGCCCCCGTTCCCGTATGGCGATTCCGGTCGCGTAGTGGTATACGGCACCTCCATCACCCAGGGCGGATGTGCCTCCCGACCGGGGATGGCGTATACCAATATCCTGAGCCGGCGGCTGAACCGGGAATTCATCAACTTGGGCTTCTCCGGCAGCGGGCGCGGGGAACCGGAAGTGGCGGAAGTGATTGCCGAGATCAGCGATGTGGCCTGTTTCGTGCTGGACTACGAGGCCAATGTGGACACCACCGAGAACATGCAACGCACGCTGCCGGAATTCATCCGCATCTTGCGCGCCGCCCACGCGGAGACGCCGATCCTGGTCGTCTCCCGCATCCCATTCGCCTACGATTTGACGAATGCGGAGGAACGCAATACCCGTGAGCGCAACCGGGATTATCAGCGCGCCACGGTGGAAACGCTGCAGCGCAACGGTGATGCCGCCATCTTCTTCCACGACGGCTCGCTCTTACTCGGCGAGCGCGCTGATGAATGTACCGTCGACGGCATCCATCCCAGCGACCTTGGTTTCATGCGCATCGCCGACGCGCTGGAGCTGGTGCTGAGGGCGATTGTCGGGTAAAATTGCCATCATTCCAGTGATCATCAACATGCGTTTAAAAAGTGCTAAACGATCAAAGGAAATCGTGTCTCACATGGAATACTAAACGGTGTGCGGCGATCAATACAATGGCTGACACAACTTGCACTTGTGAGGTAATTCTGTGGACACTCTGACTTCCGGCATTTTGCAGATCGGCAAGGTGTCGATTGCTCCTGTCATCGTCGAAGGCGAATTGCGCAGCCTCGGTGAAGTGATGGTGGAGGGTATGCGCCTGCGCAACCCGGCAGTGCGCTTCCTGCCCTGGTTCGATACCTTCGCCGGCGATATCTTCCGTCGTTTCCAGTTCCTCGGCGTTGCACAGCGGGGCGAGGAAACAGTGATCAGCACCCGCGCGATCAGTGACCCGGATGTGCTCTTCCGCGAACAGCGCGACAGCAGCGGGGACCTGGTCTTCCGCGAGACGAACTGGGATGCCGAACCACAACAGGCCGACCTGCGTATCGTTTTCGCTCCCGCCGAAGCAACCATCGATGGGCGGGCGTTCACCGGCTTCCGCTACTGGTTCGAATATGAAAGCGCCGACCTTGCCATTCATCGCCTGGTTGACCGGCAGACCTGGGAGGTAGGCGGCAACCTGGATGACGTTAACATCTGCCTGCGCAACTGGTCGCACTTCCCGCTGACGCACCTGGACAAGGAGGAGAAATTCTCCTCCGGCGGGATGGTGGAGAGCTTTGTGGTGGCCTTCCCCGGCAATCTGTGGGGGCGCTGGTCATTGCTCCCGGCCTTTGATATGCAGTTCGGTAAGTCTGGCGTGCTGATCGCCTGGTTCGATCAGGTCTCGCTCATCCGCACCCTCATCGAATCCAATTGCAGCGAGGACTGGTTGCGCTGCCTGGATATGCACCTGTTTGAGCAATCGACCACCGTGCGCACCAACGCGAAGACGGTGCTCTACTGCTCGGATGCGCTGGACGAGGTGGATGCGGCGAACCTGTGGACGTGCGTTTATGATCAGGAGCAGGCGAAAGCGCGGGCACAGTTCAACCTCCGTGGCGAAGAGCCGCCGCTCATCAACTTCCACCAGGATGTCTGGAGCGGGCAGAACTTCGACACCTCCTATGAGCATATGATGGAGGTGGCAGAGGAGTTCAACGCCGATATCGTCTTCATTGACCCGGTGTGGGAGCATGGCGAAGCCTACGACCGTACGCTGAAAGCGCTCATCCCGGAGGACAAGTGGCGTGGCAGCATCCTGGAAAAATATGAATACCAGAATATGTGCTGCACGTACGACTTCAAGGTGGCGGAGATTGCCGGCGGGGAGGACGGCCTGACGCGGCTGGTGCAGCGCGCAGCGAAGCGTGGGTTGCGCGTGATGTCCTGGATGGCCTCCCATTATACCCCGCGGCGCAATCGCGCGCTGAACCATGGCCTGGGGTACGGCAACCTGGGCATCTTCGCAGCGAAGGAATCCGGCTGCCACCCCGATACCGGCTATGCGAGTGAATGCTGGACCATGAATTTGAATACCGGCATCGGCGACCACGTGAAGGCGCAGATCCTCGGCGTCTGCGAACGTACCGGATTATCCGGCTTCCTGTGGGATTCGTTCAGTAACCTGGGCTGGTGGCAGGTCGATTACAGCAACGGCAGCATGCGCCCGCAGTTCGATAAGCAGGCGCAGCTCTATGTCGATTTCGCCAATGCCGGCCTGTATATGCAGCCGGAAGCCTTTGTCGCGTTCTCCAGCCACTCCTGCGTGGGCATGGCGGGCGGCAATTACTACCCGGCCGGCATCCAGACGGCGTTTTCCTACGATATCACCACCGGGATGGGCAGTTCCGAGCCAAATACCCCCGGGCAAAGTGACGAGCATGACCTCATTACCGGCAAGCAGCCCATCGACATGCTCTTCCAATGGGTTGCCAATCGCCACATGCCGTCCGTCGCCTTCTACGAAGTGCCGCGCGAGGAGTGGAATCCGGTCCGCGTGGAGGAAATCAAGTACCTGTTCACTGCCTATAAGCAATGGCGCCACTTGATGGTGAAGCGCACCATCCTGAAAGACTACGCCGGCGTGCGCTGGGAGAATGGCTCCGCGGAAAAGCTGCTCTTCAGCTTCACGGCACAGTCCTATGCCGGGCAACTGGCGGATGCCGTCACCGGTGCACCGGTCGCGGATGGGCGGTTGGAGAAAAATAAGGTATATGTCATCAGGGGTTGATGCAGCACCGCCCGCATGGCCAGGCCATGCGGGCGGTTTTCCTCTTTATCGGTGAATAGGCGGACAGGCAATCCCGCGGTGAGCGGGGCTGCTGTTGCAGAATTCCACCGTGCGTATCTTCAGACTGTTGATCAGCGTCGAATATTGGAGACGACGCGCTGTGGCGCAGGCGGAGCCTTAACTTCAGTGGCGGCTTTCGCGCTCTCCGCCAGCTTCTCCAGTTCCATGATGATCTCTTCCTGCAGTTCGCCGCCGCGATAGCGGTATTGATGCTTGTCCAGGATCATGGTGGCTTCCGCCGGGGTCAGCTCCCGTTTGCCGTCCATGTACTTCAGGAACTGGTCGATGTTGCTCTCGTCATACCCTAACCCCAGCGCATATTGCTTGAGACTCCACTGGTTGAGGTCACGGTGCAAATCAAATCGTGTGCGAAGACTAATCATAATCATTACCTCAGTATTAACTCATTCCGCTTCTGGATGGTATCTCCTGCCGATAAGCTTCTGATAAAGATATGGTTAGGATAGAGTATAAGTGACGGGAATCCGCACTCTCGTCCGCTCTGCCGTTCACCACACCTTGAACAGCATACCCAATAACCGGAATCTCAATGCCCGTTTCCGGAATTACCACGCCGTAAACGGTATAACGTAATCCTGTCGACCCTATTTGAGACACGCCGGCACCGGCAGCACAATACGGATATGGGTGACATCCTGCAGGGCGGTGGCGCTCCAGGCCGGCAGCGGTTTATTCAAATCCGGATCGAACGAGAACTGCGGGATGGGCTGCCAGGGGCCGTTTTTGATGCGCACATCGATGAGCACGCGGGAGGTGACACGGTGCAGCCAATCCGGACGATCCCAGTCGTTGTCCGCCCAGTCCGGGCGCATATAATCGCGGAAAAGGGGCGCCACGCCTTCCCAGGAGGGGTCACGGGCATCCAACGGGCCGACCACCATCCATTGCGTCATGGTGCGCGCGCGGGTCATCTCCGGGCTCATGGCATGTTCACGCGGGATGATCTGAAAGCCGCCGATGCAGCCAAGCGGGGAGACTGAGACATCGATGACCCCGTTATGATTGGCGCGCAGGCGGCCCACGCCGGTATATTGCGTGCCGGTGAAGCGCCCAACGCCTTCCACCGGTTTGAGCACCTGACCGATGATCTGCTGACTGCCATCCCAGCCGACTTCGGTGATGAAGCCACCGAAGCGGTTCTCGAAGATGAAGGCCATCGGCGCATCGGTGGGCTCCAGCACGCGGATCACGAAGACATCGCCACGTTTCGGCGCATAGTTCAACGGCAACGGGGTCAACGCGCCGTCGCATTCCAGCGCCACCGGATTGCCGAGGATGGGGGACCAGCCGCCGCCGAAGATGCCGGTGCCGCCGTGGATATCGGTGACGATACTGGAATCCGGCGAGTAGAAGGACTGCAACTTTTTGCCCGTCTCCGTCTCGATCTCGCAGGGGAGAATCGAGAAGACCACGCCTTTATCATCCTTGGCGTTGTAGCCGGTGCGGATGTGGATGGCATTGACGGCCGTCGCCGATACGGCGCTCATCGGCGCCCATTTGCTGGCAGTGTAGCCTTCGTGGGAGACTTTGTCGGTGAAGGCGATGACGTGCCCGATGGGCACCCAGGTGGCGCCGCCATCGCATGACCCGGCGATGATCCCGTTGGCGTCATTGACGATGCGCAGCCGGTAAATCTCGACCTTGTCGCTCTGCTGATGCGACTGCACTTCCGGCGATGGCCCATGCGTGCGCGCCTGCGGATATGGCGACGAAACGGGCGCATTCTGCGCAACGGCGAAACTTACCGCGAGGATGAACAGCAGAAATATGCAGCTAATGCGTGGGCACATGCCAGGCCTCCAAAATTTGGTCCAAGGTTCAAAGTCGAAAGTCTCTATACTTGAAACCCGTTATCCGATAAGTGTCTATGCGCGTTATATACCCCTGATGGGAAACGGTCAATACCCGAATCGAAGTGATAAGGCAAAAGGCAAAAGGAAAAAGGCAAAACAGTAATACAACGGATAGGGTGACGATCAGGAAGCGCTGTCATAAAGGCGCTCTCGCCCTCATCGCTTGCACCTTGCCGATGGTATGCGAGATGCTTTTCGGTGATACAAGGTGGTACCAGGCCGCGGCAGCATATGAAATACCTCAGCCCTCCCGGCAAAGCAGAAGGGCTGAGGAATCGAATCAGCGCATCACTGCTGTTTTACTTTTCCCTTGTTACTTCGCCGACGGCCCTGCCTGGTAGTGGCGCATGATATTCTCCGCGCTCAAGCAGCAGTCATGAATGGCCACCAGGTAGTAGGTGCCGAGGAAGTTACGCTGCAGGTCTGATTGGTTACCCAGAAGCAGTGGGGCGTCGGCCATCCACTGATCGGTCAGCCAATCGACCTTTTTCTCTCCCAGCGGTTTACCGTTCATGTACCAGCGCGTGGTGGTGCCGTCCCAGGTCAGCACGTAATGCTGCAGGCTGGTGCGGAAGCCGGCGGCCATGAAGGCAGCGGCATCGTTCCCCAGGATCTGTGCATTGCGCGGGGCGAAGAGGATATTGGTCGAGATGTGCCCGACCGCGAAGTTCCGCTTATCCGTTTTCGCCTCCCAGGAGAGCAGGCAACCCGACCAGCCGGTGGCCGGGTAGACGGTATCGGTGGAGACCCAGAACTCCAGCGTGCATGCCTTGCTCTTCACCAACGCCATCAGCTTCGGCACATCGGCGGTGGTCATCAGCGGCGTCACCCCGCGGATGGTCAGTCCCTGACCGGTGACCCAGAATGGCGCAGCCGTGCTGTCCTTATCCTTCACGATTTTCAAGTCAGCGGGCGCGCCGATCTTGCTCTGATCATGCACGATCTCGCCTTTCCCCTCATCGAAGCGATAGAGCACCACGGCGTGTGAATCATCCCGCCCGATGGCGGGATCAAACGCCATGCCGGAGATATGAAAACTCGGAGATTGCGTGGTGCCATCCGACGCGGTGATCTCATACCAGTGCTCGCCCGGCTTCTTCACCGTGCAGGTCACGCGCGTTCCCTGCACGGTCAACGCTCCCTCATCGCCTGCCGGCACATTCTGCACATTGGTTTTCAGGCTGACGGACTTCCCGCTGGTGGACCAGCTCTCCGGGAAATCCAGGGTGAACGGCTTATTGATGTTCAGCCATTCGGGGTAGAACGGCTCATCGATGAGCACCTGGGTGTCGGTGCGCGGTTGGGCGGGATTCGCAAAATGCAGTTGCGCCATCGCCACGGAGATGCAGTTATCTGATGTCCAGATAGCCGGCACGCCGCCTTCGATGGGGTTCGGGTCCGTGTACGTCAACACCTGTTTCCCGGAAACCCAGAATTCGATCACCGCGCCGTGTTTGCGCAGTTCCAGCTCGAACCAGCGGCGATGCGAGGTGCCGCGCCCGGGCACGGTGAGGTTCGCGGAGGCCACCTCGACGCCATTGCGCAGCAACACGGTGCGCTGGTTGGGCACTTTCCCGGTCACATCGGGCGCGCCGTAGATGCCGGAGTAGCCGGTGCGCGGGTTATGCCCGTCGGAGCAGATGGAGACGCTGAAGTTGCGGTAGCGATTATCGTAGATATCGCGCTCGCGCGGGTATTCCATCTTCAGACCTTCGAAGACGTCGAAGGACTGGTCGCCGAACACCTGCTTCTTATGCCAGAGGACGGTGTCGCCGCGGCTCCAGCCGGCCAGGAAGGACCAGTTGGGTGAACAGGACCAGCGCGTGGTCTGCATCCAGGTGCCTTGCTGAATCCAGTCGACCGGTTCATCCGCGAAGGTGTAATCTAGCATGTTGTGGCTCATCACCATCACCGTATTCGCCAGTGCGAAGCAGCCTTCCGCGCGATAGGAAGGGCGCAGCCCGGCCAATGGCTGCTTATCGGTGGCTTCGAGTATCTTTTCTCCATCTTGCTCCAGCAGCAGCGTGTTGCCGGTACGGCGGAAGCGCAAGGAATAATCGGTCGTCGTCGACAGCGGTTTCGCCGGCTTGGTGGCCAGCACAGTGGTGTCGCGAAAGATCGTATAGGTGAGTTTGCCATTCTCCAGTTTCACCAGCGCGCGATAGCCCGCATTGGCCTCTTTCTCGCTGCCGCAGAGCGTCAAACACAGCTCGCCGGTCTGACTGCTGTAGGGGCGCACATTCAGCACCATCCACTGGTCGCCAAAGACGTCGCAGCGATAGAGCATCTGGCTGGCCACGCCGGGGTAGGCGAGCCAGTCATTGCGCGCGGCCCATTCCTCCATACCGTTGTGATCATCATGCATCCGCTGGCTGACGCGCGCCGCCTGATTTTCGTCGATGAGATCCTTCTTCAGTGTATGGCCATACACGCTGACATCGTCGAAGACTGCGCCGTTCTTGCCTTCGGCATAGAGCCCGACTCCTCCGCGCCACGGCGTCACGCCTTTCGCGGATAAGCGCGGCTGGTCATCCACCAGCACCTGCAGGCCGTCCAGCGTGGAGGTGACCGTGAGCTTATACCATTGCTCCGGAATATAGCCTCCGCGGGTTTCGGCGATGATAGACACTTTCCCGTTGGCGACCCGGGAGAGGGTCAGGCGATCACCCTGGGCGCCGTGGATATTGGCCGGTGTCCAGCGCACCAGGTAGCCGTTATCGGGGTCAGCCATATTCACCATCACCCCGGCTGCGCTGTCCGGGCCCGGCTGCACCGCCACGCTCATGGTGTAATCTTCCCAGAAGGCCTTCCCGGTGGTGCACAGGGCGGCACCGTTCGGATTGCGTCCGGACCAGGCGAAGGGATTTTGCGCATAAATAATGTTATTGAACCGAGCGGAATTGCCTTTCGGGTCGCGATCCCAGGCGGACTGCAATACCCATTCGCCGCTCCGGGATGTCCAGTTGCCGGGCTCGTCGCTGGTACGCATGAAATTATCGGAAAACGCGACCGGCTCCAGGCGTTGCACATGGGGCTCCTCCACCGTCCATCCCCGATCGAAGTGGAACAGCCCTTTGGCGCCGCCGGCGCGGGGCACGTCACCACGGAAGAGGATCTTATTACTTTCATCCATGATGATGAGGACGGTGCCGCGGCGCAGCACGGTGAGATGGGCCGCGACATCGGACGGCAGCGCGATCTCGCTTTGCCCAACACGCGTCTTCTTGCCTTTTTTTACCGAGATAACGTCGATTTGACGTTTGCTGATAGAAATGCGAGTATATTCGTTGTCATCCACCTGTTCCAGGTCAAGGCGGATGGTGCCAGTCGCCGACAAGGAGGTCGTCGGAGTGGCAGTCAGCGTGCAGTCATACAGACTCGCATCGAGTTCTTCGCTGAAGATGTCGTCTAGCGGCGGCGTTGTCGCAGCCCATGCAGCAGACATCAACCAAACTGCGCAGAAAACTGGAAGCACGCGCATCCAATGTACCATGACGCTCTCCTGTTGCCGGTTCCAGCCGACTCTCATCTGGTGGGGCGCTGAATAGGGCACCCAATCGTATCATTTGACACAGCGGAGAGAAAAATGTTCGTGATTTGTGGAAAGGTCATCTTGTTTTTCTAAAGACGCAAAAAAATACCTCGCCGGGGACATTCTTGACATTACGTTGGGAATGCCATCAAGATAGGGCAGAAGATCGCACATACTCGCCGAAAACAACTGCACTCCGCCTCGGCTGGAAGAGAGAAAACGAGGTTTTCGCCAACGAGTCACGCTCGAATTTGGGCGAGAGGTCGTAGAAAAGCTTACTTGCTGCTTCCATTTTGCCGGAAATGTGGTAAAGTATAGATCATCGAGTCCGGGTGCCAGACATGTATCCCCACAGATCGTGCATCCATCCAACTATGAAGGAGGAACGAAACTCGTGAATTTTCGAGGGTTAATCCCGGTAGCGGCGCTGGGTCTGTTATTATCAGTAGGTACATCGGCGTTTGCTGCCAGCGCGACGGATTACAACGCTATTCGTAGCAAGGCATCCGTGACGACTTTGGGGTCCACCGATCAAATCATCAGCCAGTTCCCCGCCCGAAGTGGCCAGACCATCGAAGTTGAAGGTATCGTCAATGGCGTGTTCACCAGCCAGGGCGAGACCGGCTTCCTGTTGCAAATCGATCCCAATCAAACAATAATCGTAACCTCGCCAAAACCGGACCAGGATATCGCTATCGGCAGCCGGTTGCGTGTGTTGGCGCGTATCCCCGCCGCGGGCAGCGTGCTGGAAGCGCAGACGCTGACGCGGGTGGATCAACTCACCCCGAACGCCTCGGGTGCCGGCGTGCTGGTGCAGCCCGGTACATCCACGCAGTCGAATGGCAATCTGAACCCGCCCACCGATATGCCGGTCGCGCAGCGCCCGCCGGTAATTTATTACAAGGGTACCCCGCGCAATGATGCGGGCATCCCGTATGGCAGTGGCATGGGGCTGGCACAACAGCCGGCGGTCGTGCAGCGTTATGCACAGAAGATCAAGGCGTACAACTGCAACGTTCCAGATGATCTGTCCATGAAGATCGCTTTCTGTATTCTGGATAAAAGCGAGCGCTACGGGGTGGACCCGCGCTTGACGATGGCGCTCGTCGCGCAGGAATCGCGCTTCAACCCGAACGCGGTTTCCCGTACCGGCGCCGAAGGACTCGGACAGTTGATGCCGGGCACCGCGTCAATTCTGGGCGTGCGGAATGCCTTTGATGTCGAGGACAATCTGGATGGGTCAGTGCGCTATCTGGCCGAACAGTTGCAGACGTTCGGCGGGCGTGTTTCCCTGGCGCTGGCGGCCTATAACGCCGGACCGGGCAACGTGAAACGCTTCGGTGGCGTGCCGCCATTTAATGAAACGCAAAACTATGTGAAAGTCATCTGGCAAAACTACACCGGTATGATTGGCGAGATGGTGAACTAATCCGTCACCCATACCGCCTGCACACATAAGTCGCCCTTCCCCAATGAGTTCTGCTCGTGGGGAAGGGCGTTTTTGTTGCACCTTTAGCTGTAATCCTGAATATGGGCAAGATTGCGCCGGCTAATACAGTTCATGTTCGCATGCCAGCATAAATTCGTGCTAATTCCCCCGTTCACAAGCACCGTGATACGTATAAGTAGAGCGTGGAAACAAAAGTATCACATGCCCTTTAACGGGAATAGGCTGTATTCTCACCCCATTTACTCGCATTTAAAATCCGCCCCTCTTTTCACAATATACCGGTTTGCGTAGACAGCTCAGCACAAAGCAGTTCGAACTGAAATGTTATACGCATCTTAACATGTTGTACGAAAACGACTAAGTATCCCGTATAAATTTCACGGATACTTGTCAAACCCCGTAACCCGCTTTATAATGGTCGTTATACAACGGGGCGGACCTTTCGACTTTTTCTAAGGAGGCCTTGTGCCAGACATCCTGAAGTCAGCATTCCGTCACCTCACCACAGCCCTGACCACCGCAGACCCATTCGAGCCGCATGCGTTTCAACTCGCAACGGCCGAGGCGTTGCTTTCAGGACGGCGAGTGGTGCTGCGCGCGCCTGCCGGCAGCGGCAAAACACTGGCCGCGTGGTTCCCATGGCTGCTTGCGCGCCTGCACCCGCATGATTTCCCCACGAAACTGCTGCATATCCTCCCCGGCGGCGCGTTCTTCGGCGATTTGGATCGCGAATTACAGACCCTCACGCAGGGCATTCCGGGAGTGCATGTCGAGATGCAGACTGAAGGGGATGCCTTCGATCCGTTCCTGCTCTCCGACGCCACCATCACCACCGTGGATCAACTGCTCAGTGTGGCCCTGCATCGCCCCTTGGGCCTGCACCCTGGTCTGTCGAACATCAACGCCGGCACCCTGCTCGGTTCCTATCTCATCTTTGATGATTTCCCCGCTTTTGCCTCGCGTGAGGCGCTGGTCATCTGGCTCGGATTGCTGCGGCGTTATCTGCCCGGAGTGCCCTGTCTCTTCACCAGTGCGGCCATGCCGCGCACGCTGGCCCAACGCATCGCCACCGTGCTCGGTGCCGAGTATATCGAGGCCGGCGATGCTGCAGGAGGCGGGCGGCGCACCTGGACACAGACACATGCGCTGGGTGCCGATGCCGTGCTGCGCCAACACCGGCAACGCACCATCGTTGTCTGCAACAGCGTGCGCGGCGCGCAAATGCTGTACCGCCAGTTGCAGAAGGCGATGGGCTTGGAGTACCACGGCACCAGGTTGCTGCTGCTGCACCAGTACCAGTTGTATCGCCACCGCCGTCCCATCGAGGACCAGGTGAGCGAAATCTTTGGGCGCGGCGGCCACGGCAACGCCCTGCTGGTCACCACCTCCGGGATCAAAATCGGCGCCGACCTCTCTGCCGATACGCTCATCTCCGAACCTGCCCCGCCGGATACGCTGTTGCGCCGTGCCGGGCGGTGCGCGCGCTTCGCCGGCGAAACGGGCCGGATGATCGTGGCCAACGTCACCGACGTCCAGCCTGGCGATTCCTATCCCACCCCGCCCTGGTCGCAATTGCTGCAGCGGATTGCCGACGGATCGCCGAAATCCTTCGTGCAGGAGTTGGCCGCCCTCGATGCGCTCTGGGAGGACGCCGCGCCGGAGCATCTGCCCGCGGTGCTGCGGGAACTGCCGGCGGAAGAGGAGATCGATGCCGCCCCGCAGCAGGTGCTGGCCAATGGCGCGGAGTTCCCACCGCGGCTCTTTTCGCGGGTGGGCGTCTGCGTGCATCTGGTGCCGGAAACGGTGCACGACCCCTTCGAACTGGAGCGTTTTTCGCTGGCAGTCTCGTCGCTGGAGCGTGGCTGGCGGCAATGGCAGGCCAGCGGGTGCCTGGGGGAGTGGTTCGCGCTCATCCCGCACTGGCCCGCGCATGGCCAGCAGACGCCAACCTGGTCGCTGGTAGAACATCCGCGCGAATTCCATGCCGCGGCACGGCTGATCGTGCTGAATGCCGAAGTGGTGGGCTACGACCCGATCATCGGGCTGGAGATGACCCCCGGCGAGGCATATCAAAGTGAGCGGCTGGTGGCCCAGCATACGTCCTGGAGCCCCTTCGATCAGCATGTCCAGCGGTATGAGGAGCATGCCACCCGCGCGCTGGAAGCCTTCGAAGCCCTCTCACCGTGGTATCGCTATGTATTGCGCCACCTGGGCGTGCGCTGGCAGATTCCCTTCGTAGAACTGGAGCAGTGGCTGCGCCTGTCCATCCTCTGGCATGACGCCGGTAAGCTGACCGCCGACTGGCAGCGCGCGGCCTTCCGCTGGCAGGCGGAAGGGGTGCGCCGTCCCGTCCACGGCGGCGTGCTGGCGCGCATCGATTTCCAGTTCCGGCGCGACGGCGCGTTTCCCTGCCATGACCACGCACCGGTGACCGGGCTGGTGCTGGCGCGCAGCCTGGGCGTGCTGTTGGGGGCGCATCCCGCGCTCCTTCAAGGCACACTGGCGGCATTGAGCCATCATCATGGTGTCGGCGCGCCCGGCGAAGTGGATCTCACCCCGCATCCCGAAGCGTGGGCGACGCTGATCGAGCTGGCCGGCCAGGTGCTCGATGCGCGGCTGGTGCGCCGGCTAGATCGCGCCGGGTGGACGATGAGCCTGCGCGGCCTGTCCGATATCCCGCTGCAGGCGCCCGATGACCCGGATGCCTGGATGGCCTACAGCCTGCTCGCGCGCGCCATCCGGCTCTCAGATCGGGAAGTGGCGCTCGATGAGATCATCAGCTAACGGCGGGGCAGTAAGCAGTGAGCAGTAGGTAGTGGGGATGCACCAGTTTTGGGCACTGTCCCCAAAACTCTGCTATCAGCATCGGCTGCATATGAGCGGTGCTGTATCTGCAGTTTGTACCTGTACTCACAGGTACAAACGACCGGCAGCTCCTGCGGCAAGATATTAGGAGCAGGTGCGAAGGAATCGATTTAGATGCATGGACTGAAAGAGGTTGCCAGGGAGCGAGACCTGGAACCCTGGACTTTTCGAAAGAGAAACAATTCGCGATATTCATCGCCGTGGGAGAGTACACTCGCCACACCGCGCGAGAGATATCCGAGCGAACGATCAAAAGGACGCACAGTCCGAGGAGGAATTATGGAACTTCGCGAACCGCAATGCCAGTGTGGCGAGGAGACCGAAGAACAGAAGCGAGCGCGAGTCGCCGAGATCATCGATGAATTCAAGGGACAGGATGGCAGCCTCATCCAGATTCTCCATCTGGTGCAGGGTGTCTATGGCTACCTGCCGCTGGAAGTGCAGCAGTTCATCGCCGATCGCATGGATCTCCCGCTCTCCGAAGTCTACGGGGTCTCCACCTTCTACTCGTATTTTTCCACCCAGCCCCGCGGTGAATATACCATCCGGGTGTGCCTGGGCACCGCCTGTTATGTGCGCGGCAGTGCGAAGATCGTGAAACGCCTGTCGGAGATGCTCGGTGTGGAGGTCGGCAGCACCACCAAGGATCGCAAATTTACCCTGGAAGTCGTGCGCTGCATGGGCGCGTGCGGTCTGGCCCCCGCGGTAATGGTCAACGGGGAAGTGGTGGCGCAGGTGAATCCGGACAAACTGCAACGCATCATCGAGATGTGCGATTAGAGGAGTGACAAGCATGGTGACAATCTCTCAACAGATCACTTCCCGGGACGCCCTGGAACAAGTCCGGGCGCGTTATCAAGCCCAGGAAAAGGAAACGAAATATCGTTTGCTGGTATGCTCCGGCGCCGGCTGTGTCTCCTCCGGCTGTCATGCCGTGCGCAAAGCGCTCATGCAGGCGCTCTCCGAGGCCGGCCTGAGCGACGAAGTAAGCGTCTACCAGACCGGATGCATCGGCACCTGCGACCTTGGCCCCACGCTGGTGGTACAGCCGGACGACGTGTTTTATACCAAATTGAAGCCCGAGGACATGCACCGCATCGTCGCCCAGCACCTGCAGGGCGGACGTATCGTGGAGAACCACTGCTACTTTGACCGCGAGAAGGAAGAGCGGGTCCGTCATCTCTCGGACATCGACTATTTCAAACGGCAGCAACGCCTGGTGACCGCCCATTGTGGCACCATCCCCTATGATTCCATCGAGGCATATATCGCCGCTGACGGCTACCAGGGGCTAGCGAAAGCGCTCTACGAAATGAGCGGCACCGAGGTGATCGACGAGATCAAACGCTCCGGCCTGCGCGGGCGGGGCGGCGGCGGCTTTCCCACCGGCATCAAGTGGCAGGCGGGCTACAACGCGGCCGGCGAGCAGAAATATATCGTCTGCAACGCGGATGAAGGCGATCCCGGCGCGTTCATGGACCGCTCGGTGATGGAGGGCGATCCCCATGCCATCATCGAGGGCATGCTCATCGCCGGCTATGCCATCGGCGCGAGCCGGGGCTTCATCTACGTGCGCGCCGAATACCCGCTGGCCATCGAGCGCATGGAAGATGCCATCAAGCAGGCGCGCGAGTGCGGGTTGCTCGGAACAAAGGTGATGGGTACCGATTTCGCCTTCGATATCGAGATCCGCATCGGCGCCGGCGCCTTCGTCTGCGGTGAGGAAACGGCGTTGATGTCCTCCATTGAGGGCCAGCGCGGCGAGCCGCGGCAGAAGCCGCCGTTCCCCTTCGAGCGCGGCGTCTTCGGCAAGCCGACCATCATCAACAACGTGGAGACGCTGGCCAACGTGCCGCTCATCCTGCGCAACTCCGCCGAGTGGTTCGCCGGGTTCGGCACCGAGGGCAGCAAGGGCACCAAGGTCTTTGCGCTGGCCGGCGACGTGACCAATACCGGCATCGTCGAGGTGCCGATGGGCATGACGCTGGGCGAGATCATCTATGACATCGGCGGCGGGCTGCAGAAAGGCAAGCCGTTCAAAGCGGCGCAGACCGGCGGGCCCTCCGGCGGCTGCCTCACCAAAGAGCACCTGAACACCCCGGTCGATTATGATTCGCTGGTGAAACTGGGCACCATCATGGGCTCCGGCGGGCTCATCGCCATGGACGAAGACACCTGCATGGTGGACGTCGCGCGCTTCTTCCTCGACTTCGTGCAGGATGAGTCGTGCGGCAAATGCGTCCCCTGCCGCATCGGCACCAAACGCATGCTGGAGATCCTCACCCGCATCACCCGCGGCGAAGGCAAAGAAGGCGATATCGAGCTGCTGGAAGAACTGGCGCAAACCTGTAAAGAGACCGCCACCTGCGGGCTCGGGCAGACCGCCGGCAACCCGGTGTTGAGCACCATCCGCTTCTTCCGCCAGGAGTATGAGGAGCACATCAAGCACAAATACTGCCGCAGCAGCGTGTGCGCCGATCTCTTCCTTTCGCCCTGCCAGAACGCCTGCCCGGCGGGCGTGAACGTGCCCGGCTACATCGCGCTCATCGCCGCGGGCCGCCCACGCGACGCCTACAACCTGGTGCGCAAGGATAACCCTTTCCCGGCCATCTGCGGCCGCGTCTGCACACATCCCTGCGAGAGCAAATGCCGGCGCGCGCAGCTCGACGAGCCGCTGGCCATCTGCGACCTCAAGCGCTATGCCGCCGACTACGTCTTCCATAACGAAGAGCCCTATCTCGACCTGGTCTTCCCGAAGAAACCGGAGTCGGTGGGGATCATCGGCGCCGGGCCGTCCGGCCTCACCTGCGCCTACTACCTGGCGCGCCTGGGCTACGATGTCACCGTGTACGAAGCGCAGCCGGTCGCCGGCGGGTTGCTGGCCTACGGCATCCCCGAATATCGCCTGCCAAAAGCCATCCTGGCGAAGGAGATCCGCCTCATCGAGCAGGTGGGGGTGAATATCCGCACCGGCGTGGAGATCGGCAAGGATATGAGCTTCCGCAAGCTGCGCAGCCGCCACAACGCCATCTATATCGCCACCGGCACTCAGTTCCCCAATACGGTGGACGTGCCGGGCGAGGACCTGGAGGGCGTGATGCATGGGCTGGACTTCCTGCGCGATGTGGCGCTGGGCAAGCCGGTCACCGTGGGCAAGAGCGTGGTGGTCATCGGCGGCGGCAGCACTGCCTTCGACGCCGCGCGCACCGCGAAGCGCATGGGCGCGGAGACGGTGACGGTGCTCTACCGGCGCCAGATCGAAGACATGCCTGCCGATCCGCGTGAAATTCAGGAAGCGATCGATGAGGGCATCGAGATCAAGCCATTGATGGCCCCGGTGGCCTTCGTCGGCAAGAAGAGCGTGAGCGGGGTGCGCTGCGTGCGCATGGAATTGCGCGGGTTCGACAACGGCGGGCGGCGCAAGCCGCGGGCCATCGAGGGGATGGAAACCGTCATCTCCGCCGATATGGTCATCCCGGCCGTCAGCCAGCACTCCGACTTGCCGTTCATCAGCAAGGATGAGGTGGAAGTGAGCCAGTGGGGCACGCTGATCACCGATGCCGAGACGATGATGACCTCCATCCGCGGCGTCTTCGCCGGCGGCGACGTGGTGCGCGGCCCTGACGTGGTCATCCGCGCCATTGCCGACGGCAAGCGGACCGCGGTGCAGATCGACAAATATCTGGGCGGCACCGGCGATCTGAACACCGGCGAGTCGATTGACATTCCCATGCCCGTCGACGAGAAGGAAGTGGTGGAGCACGAGCGCTTCCCGTTGCGCTATCTCGACGCCGAGACGCGCACCCAGGACTTCAAGGAAGTGGTGGTGGGCTTCCACCGCCTGAACGCCATTGCCGAAGCGATGCGCTGCCTGCGCTGCGACCGCCGGGGCTAAAGTGAGGAGAGTGAGGTAAACGATATGGTGAACTTGACGATTAACGGAAAACAGGTGACCGCCGAGCCGGGGATGTCCGTGCTGGAGGCGGCCAAGCATAATAATATCCGCATTCCCTCCTTCTGCTACCTGGAAGGGGTGCACCAGATCGGCGCCTGCCGCATCTGCGTGGTGGAGATCGAAGGTGCCCGCACGCTGCAGGCCTCCTGCCTGGTGCCGGTGCGTGAGGGGATGGTGGTGCACACCAATACCGAGAAGGTGCGCAAGGCGCGCAAGGTGCTCTTCGAGCTGATGCTCTCCGATCATCCGCGCGACTGCCTGAGCTGCACGCGCAACCAGAACTGCGAGTTCCAGAAGCTGGGTGAACTGATCCAGATCAACGAATTTCGCTTTGAAGGTGAGCGCTCGCATAGTCCGATCGACGCCTCAAGCCCGTCGCTGGTGCGCGACACCTCGAAGTGCATCCTCTGCCGTCGCTGCGTCACCGTCTGCAACGAGATCCAGGGCGTGGGCGTGCTGAATGTGCAGAAGCGCGGGTTCAAGACCTTCGTCGGCCCGGCGGAAGGGCTGCCGATCAACACGGTGAACTGCGCCTTCTGCGGCCAGTGCACCACTGTGTGCCCGGTGGGCGCGCTGATGGAGCAGGACGCCACCGAGCCGGTCTGGAAGGCGCTGCTCGATCAGAAGAAGCGCGTCATCGTGCAGACCGCCCCGGCCATTCGTGCGGCGCTGGGCGAGGAGTTCGGTTATGCCCCCGGTACGCTGGTCACCGGAAAGATGGCCACCGCGCTGCGTGAGCTGGGCTTCAACGATGTCTTCGATACCAACTTCACCGCCGACCTGACGATCATCGAAGAAGGGCACGAGTTCCTGCAGCGCGTCACCGCGGCGCTCACCGGCGGCGAAGCCGTGCTGCCGATGATCACCTCCTGCTCGCCGGGCTGGATCAAATACATCGAGCACGAGTTCCCACAGCTCGTCGAGCACCTGTCCACGTGCAAATCGCCGCATATGATGCTCGGGGCACTGGCGAAGACCTTCTACGCGAAGAAGATCGGCGTCGACCCGCGCGATATCTACGTGGTGTCGATCATGCCGTGCACGGCGAAGAAGTTCGAGGTGACCCGCCCGGAGATGTTCATCGATGGCCTGCCCAACGTGGACGCCGTGCTCACCACGCGCGAGCTGGCGCGCATGATCAAGGACGCCGGCATCGAGTTCTCCGAGCTGGAGGAGTCGACCTTCGACAACCCGCTGGGCTACTCCACCGGCGCCGCCGACATCTTCGCCGCCCCGGGCGGGGTGATGGAAGCGGCCCTGCGCACGGTTTACGAGGTAGTCACCGGGCGCGAAGTGCCGTTTGAGCACATCGACATCTCCCCCGTGCGCGGGCTGGCGCAGGTGAAGGAAGCGGCCATCACCATCGAGGATGCCAAACCGGAATTCGCCTTCCTCAACGGCGTCACCGTGCGCGTAGCCACCACCAGCGGTCTGCTTGGGGCGAAGAAGCTCATGCGCCAGATCGCCGATGGCACCAGCCCCTACCACTTCATCGAAGTGATGGGCTGCCCCAGCGGCTGCATCAGCGGCGGCGGCCAACCCCGCCCCACCAACAAAGCCGTCCGCGAAGCCCGCATGCGCGCCATCTACGCCGAGGACGCCGGCAAAGAGCAGCGCAAGTCGCACGAGAACCCGTTCATCACCCAGCTCTACGCCGAATTCCTCGGCGAGCCACTGGGCCACAAATCCCACGAACTGCTCCACACCCACTACGTGAAGCGTGGACGGTTCAATCAGTTGCTGGAAGAGGTGCTGAGCGTGGAGGAGTTGGTGAAGGGGTAGGGTAGCGGATAATTCGTTTGGAAAGTCAAAGGCGGCACAGGGATGTGCCGCCTTTGCAATTTATTGATAAGCACTCAGTCAGATTTCCACTAGCTAGTGAATACAAAGAATACAGCATCCAATTATAAGCAAGGCAAGTATAATAACTGGAGCACAACCGGTTCCTACTGACTTTGGCTTGTTGATAAACTGGTCTAATTCGCTTTTTGATGATGCAATACGTTCTATTACATATTCATCGCCATCTCTTCTAGCCATATCAAATGATTGCTGGGCTAGGCTCACCCATCCATCAATGGTATCTTGATTGTGATTTTGCTCCTGCGATCTTATTGCCAATCGCAAGAAATGTTCTCCCTTAAGGCATGATGCCATGCTAAACATCCTCTGAATTATCCGGAATTCTTCTGCATTACTAGCCTTACCCATTCCAGCCATTAAGGTTTGCTCCATGGCTTGAATTTCGTCAAGGTTGATCGGGCTACCGCTCCCAACTTCATCAAGTCGTTGCGCGATTTGGCCAATTTGATCTACTAATGTTGCCATAGCTTCTTTACCTTCTCTGTAAATGATTAGAATAACCTCGCGAATCGGTGGAGGATACTTAATCTCGGTATGCTATGCATTCCTTATGTTGTGAAGAACCACCGATCTTACTAAAAAAGCCAAGCGGCTTACCACACATGATGCAAACCCCACGCTTTCGACGTTCCTCAATAATACCGTTCCGTCGCTTCTCTTCCTGTTGCTGTATTGCAAGCTCACGTGCACGTTGCTCTTCTTTTTGCTTACGTTCTTTTTCAGCGTGCAGCTTTCTCTCTTTATTCTTTAGGAATTCTTCCATCGCGAATTTCATTCGCTCTTTTACATCACCATAACGGCTAGCCTTTACTAAGAAATTGCAGATTTCACTATGGCCGTAACAATTGGCGTTATGGTATGCATTATCTCCGCCGTCATCCTCTTCATCAATATCGGCCCCATACGCCACGAGGAGTTGGACCGATTCCAATTCTCCTTCCTTTGCTGCTTGACATAGTACAGGAACTCCCATTGCTGAACATGTAACATAGCTTCGATCTCGTCGGAGTGCGCATTCGGCTTTTTCAATATCACCAGACGTTATCGCTGTCAAAAACATCACAATGGCAAGCTTGGGATTTGAATCTTCAAAGCAGGCGATACCATCATCATCTATAACTCCCAATTGCTTTTTAGCCCTGGTCAAATTATTCTGTGCCCTTGTTAAGCTTGGATCGCATTCGGTAGCCTTCAAGTAGCAATTAACTGCTCCTTTTATATCACCGGCATCTTCTAGTACAATACCCAACGTGTTGTATCCATCTGCGTAATCTGGACGTATCCTTACAAGTTCACGAAAAGCTGTAATAGCCTCTTGTAGCTTTTTCGCTTTCTCATCACCGGACAACGTTTTACTCAAGTCATGGAGCGCGTCCCCCACGCCGTATAGCGCCTCAGAGAATTCCGGATCGATCTCGACTGCCGCCCGATACTGCTGAATTGCTTTATGCAAGTCTTTCTCATTATGGTGTGTCGCAAGCGCGACCTTCGTCTGACGACGCGATGCTTCATGACAAAGTATCGTTGCTGCCTCAGGAGCAAGTAAGCCCGGCATATTCTTACAGGCGTTGATCTGCCTTCCTGCTTCTGCACAATGTCCTTCTTCGATAAGATGCGCTATCATTTTCGCACATAGCTTCGTTGCATCCGGTAAATCTGGCAGTAGTTGTATAGCCTTCTGAAGTTCACCAATCGCTGCAGTTATATCACCTTTCTCCGCGAGTGATGCTATCATCTTTACGAGAATCTGCGGCGCGTCAGGTAGATCTGGTTGGAGTTGGATGGCCGTGCGCAATTCCTCAATTGCAGAAACAATTTCACCATGTCCAGCAAGACTTATACTAAGGCCATACCGAGTCATAGCATCTTTTGGCAATAATGCGACTGCTGCACGATTAGCCTTCAATGCGCCTTCTTCATCGCCGATTTGACCTAATAATGCTCCCAGTAAGGAGAAGGCCTTACCGTGTTGTGGGTTCAATCTAACGGTCTCTTGAAGGTGATGAATTGATCCTTGAATTTCTTTTTGTTGTAGGAGAACGCGGGCAATGCCCCAGTGAGCATCAGCGTACTCTGGATTGACAGTCAATACTCTACGGTATTCAGCAAGTGCCTCATCTAGCTTATCAATACTTAAAGCTAAATCTCCCAGATTACAATGTTGTGCTTCGGGGGTGCCCGTCGATTGGAACATGCCTAGCCGGAAGGAAGCTTTTGCGTCCCCCATCTTCTCGGCCCGCCGGAGGAAATCGATGCCTTCAGCCGTCTGCCCTGCTTGCCACAGCGCAGTACCAAGATCGCTGTATGTTTGAGCATCTTCTGGATTCAGGCGAAGCGCCTCACGTAAAGTACTGATTGCTCCCTTGTGGTTCCCAGCTTGCAGAAGTGCACCGCCAAGGTCGGCATGAGCATTGGCGTTCTCTGGGGATAGGCGGATAGCTCTTTGATAGCTGGCGATTGCCTCATCCAATTGACCTATTTTATGTAAGAGACACGCCAGTTCGTAATGGATTGCTCCCTCATTGGGGGCAAGATTAATCGCTTTGCGCAAAGCTTGAATCGCCTGGTCTTCTCTTCCAGTTTGACTAAGCACACTACCGAGCGTCCAATATATGATGGCTTCATCTGGTATAATGTCCAATGCATTTTGCAGGTAGATAAGTGCCTTATCAATATTGCCATTCCGCGCAAGTTCATCGGCAAACTCAAAGTAGATTGTTGCGATTAGTCCTTTCATTTTAGGTTGACATTTGAGAGCTTCTTTAAAACTGACTTGTGCTTCATTAGAGTTTCCAATTGCAAGTAATACCCGTCCCATCTCAATTCGAGCCCACGGGTCTTCAGGCTTCAGGATAATCGCTTGCGAAATAAGATCAATTGCATCATTGTATTCGCCTTTCTTTGTTAATGCTTCGCCTTTGTTCGTCATTGCCTTTTGATATCCTGGTCGAAGCTCGATTGCTCGATCAAAACATATTAGTGCATTATCATAATTCTCAAGTTGGGTATATACGACACCAAGATTGTGCCAGCCTTCTGGATTATCCTCATCGAGTTCAAGCGAGCGCTTATAGCAAAACTCAGCACTTTGTAGTCGTTGGAGATTGTCTAATGTAACGGCTTTGTTATACCAAATTACCGCATTGTCCTCCTCGTACTCGAGCGCAATGTCAAAGCTCTCGATTGCTGACTCTAATTCACCAGATGCGTCAAGGGCAAGTCCGCGGTTTATCAGTGTATCAATGCGACGCGGCTCAATTTCCAATGCACGATCATAACATGCAATTGCTTCATCAAATCGTTCACACGCAGCAAGCGCAATTCCTTTGCTCGACCATGTGGAAGCGAGAGAATCATCAATAGCCAGAGCTGCATCATAGCAACTAATAGCCTCTTCATAATTCCCAATTTCTCTCAGCAAGATGCCTTTGTTATGCCACGCTTCAATATACCTGTCATCAATTTCTATCGCACGACTATAGCAATTGATAGCATCTTCGATCATCCCTTGTTCACTAAGGAGACAACCTTTGCTGAAACAATCAGTAGCTGAAGTAGCATCTAACATTGATTTGCTTTCCTTTCTGTCGCACTCATGATTCAAACCGCATCATCAAGGATGAAGACCAGCTTATTCGTATGATTTAGATAGTTCTAAGCATTTTTTGGCATTTTCCGTATCCCCGGCTATCAAATAAATCCTATGCTTGTTGTACCATGCATTTGAATATTCCGATCGAAGCTCAATAGCACGCTCAATTGCAGTAAAAGCAAGTCGAAGCATATCCGTAGACATTCTTCCTTCTATAATAAGATCCGTTATATCTGAGCCTAAATTGTTCCAAGCTCCTGGGTCAGATTCATCGTAGTCCAAGCTATTCCGATAACATTTAATAGCCTCTGGTCGACATTCCATAGCATCATATGCGACGCCCTTATTAAACCAGATAATCGCATACGCTTTCGCTTGATTCACTTGCTGGTCATTAGAGACCATTTCTATTGCTTCATCGTAACGCGATAAAGCAAGTTGGTATTGGCCATTAGCAACAAAAGCTAAGCCTTCCTTGACTAACAAGGATATATTTGACATTTCTGCCTCCATTGGATGACTGTGTACCGCCTACGGTTATTTGAATACGTGTTAAGCCCATGCCGCTATCTGACGTGGACACTCGTTGTTGTAACGCTGCTGAGCTTCCCACGGTGTCATGACGCCGAACTTTTCCAACCGCCAAGAGCAGTTGAAGGGTAGTAAAAAGGATGACTAATCGGTGCCGGGCTAACATAATTGCTCTACCTGTACCGATGAAAAAATCATCCCAACAAGTTATTATCGCGTGACAATATGTAAGTTGTTCGTCCCACTCTGCACATTTTTCGCGGCTTCACGTCCGTCACAGTAAACGATATCGGCAGCCTGATCACCTGAATAGGAGATCATAAATCGTCCCTGTGAGTCTGTCTTTACCTTATCCGTAACCCCTCCAGAGAACCCAGAGAAGTATGCACTCACGTAGGACATCGTACTTGGTTGTCCATTTGAGTAGGTTACAATTCCGCTAATGACACCCATGTTACTTCCTCCCTTTGGTTGATCGCGCGAGTATAGAACTGCATTTCAAATGTAAAACGACCTACCGCTCAAACTATCATGCGGAGGGCTGGCGATTCAAAAAACCCAGCACTGGCCGATAAGATTGATCTCAGAATACAATGCCTTGCATTGATGGCCTTATAAGCCTTTCAACATCATCCCCTTCATTCCTCCTGGAAATCAGTTCGGTCTGAAAGATTATTACTGTATCACCCAGCACAACGCCGAATTCCTTGACGAACCCCTCGGATACAAATCCCACGAACTGCTCCACACCCACTACGTGAAGCGTGGGCGGTTCAATCAGTTATTGGAAGAGGTGTTGAGTGTGGAGGAGTTGGTGGAGGGGTAGGGTAGCGGATTGGTAGATCGGAAAGAAGAGGGGGCGGCACAGGAATGTGCCGTCTTTTCGGCGTTTTGGCTCGATGCAGAAAGCGATCCAAGGATTTGGAGTGATACCTGGCGAATAGGTTCGAATTATGGACGCGAAGAACAAATCCCTCATCATCATCGGCGCCGGCATGGGCGGGCTGGCGGCGGGCATTTATGGGCAGTTGAACGGATTTGAGACGCAGATCTTCGAGATGCACCGCGTGCCCGGCGGGCAATGCGCGGCGTGGAAGCGCAAGGGGTATACCTTTGATGGGTGTATCCATCATCTTTTTGGCTGCGACCCGCGTTTCCGCCTGTATCAGCTCTGGGAAGAATTGGGGGCGATGCCGCGTAAGCTGGCGCCGGTGGCGGATTGTGTCAGTGTGCTGGGGCCGGATGGGCGCCTCTTTCAGGATTTCTATGACCTCGATCGCCTGCACGACCACTTGCTGGCGCTGGCGCCGCAGGATCGCCTGGCCATCGAGCATTACCTGCAAGGCATCGAGCTGTGTATGCGCTCAGACCTGACCGGCGCGATGATCTTCGGCGGGATGCCGGGGATGCTGGGGGCGTTGCCGCTGATGTGGCAGTTGCGCTCCCACCTGAAACCGACACTGGGGCAATATGCCGAACGTTTCTCCGATCCCCTGTTGCGCCGTGGGGTGCCGCTGTTGCTCTACTCCATGCCGGATGCCCCGTTGCTGGTACACCTCATCCGCCATGCGCACGGCACGCAAGGGGGCGTCGCCTGGCCGGTCTCCGGCGCCGCTGCCTTCGCCGACTCCATTACCCAGCGCTATGTCGACCTTGGTGGGCAGGTGCATTACGGGCAGAAAGTGGTGAAGATTCTCACCGATGGCCCTCGCGCGGTGGGCGTACGACTCGCCGATGGCACGGAAGTGCGCGCGGATTACGTTATCTCCGATGCCGACGGGCGGAAAACCATCACCGAGCTGCTGGACGGGCGCTTTATGGATGAGCGCATCCGCCAGTACTGCGCCGAGCCGGACGACGAGTCGAACTGGGCGGTGCACGTCTTCCTCGGCGTCAACCGCGACCTGGCCGGCGAACCATCGGCGCTGGTGATGCTGCTTGACCAGCCGGTGGAGATCGCCGGGCACACCTGCCACAGCCTGGAAATGCAAATGTACCCCTTTGATCACGCCATGGCCCCCGCCGGCAACGGCGTCATCAAGGTGGAACTCTTTTCGAAGTATTCGTACTGGAAGCAGCTCGCCGCCGACCGGAGCCGATATGAAGAGGAGAAGCAGCGCACGGCAGACATGGTCATCGACCTGCTGGAAGCGCAACATTTCCCCCACCTGCGCAGCCAGGTCGAGACAGTGGATGTCCCCACGCTGCTCACCTGGGAGCGCTTCATGGGCGGCACGCATGGCTTTAACAATGCGCCGAAGAAGCCCTTCAATGTCATGAAGAGCATGACCGGCGCCCTCGAGGCCACCCTGCCCGGCCTCCAGCGTTTCTACTTCACCGGCATCTGGGCCACCTCCGCCGGCGCCCTCTTCATGAACGCGCTCTCCGGGCGGAAGGTGGTGCAGTGGATCTGCCGGGAAGAGGGAAGGCGGTTTACCGCGCCGCATCAGTGGTAACCTCTTCTGGATTCAGAGCGGAGCATGCGAGAGTCGGGGAGTATATCGGGGACTGACATCGAAACTCCACCGTCCGTGTAAGCTTGCCGTGAACTTATACGGTATAGCTGATTAATGGTAGGGAGTTTCGGTGTCTGTCCCCGATATACGGTCGTTTATGCAACCGGAGATGATGATAGGGTGTTGGGGACAGTTCCCCTCACGAGTTGCGGTTGGCAAGGATACAAAATCGTTGTTGTCCGATAAAGGAAGCGCTCATAGGGTTTCGGGGACAGACACCGAAACTCCCATGGCTCTCAACCGATCCTGTTCCTGTGAAACCAATAGCAGATCAACAAACCGGAGTTTCGATGTCAGTCCCCGAAACCGCTGCATCTTCCAATTGACCGATCACTAATCACTGACGCCAGGTTACGGGTTGGGCGCAGGCGAGGGTGCCGGTTTTTCCGCCGCCGGCGGCTGATCAAGGGCATACTGGATGCCGGTGAGCGGTTTGCCATCCGGGGTGAGCAGGCGCATGAAGAAGCCCCAGCCGCCGGCTTCCTGATCCACCTTCACCAGCAGGCGGTTCCAACCGGGCTGCAGGGTGATGTCCTGCTTGTTCTGGTTCGGGTCGGCAGAGCGATGTACGTGGAGGTCATAGATCCGGTCGCCGTTCAGCCAGATGCGGATGCCGTCGTCGGAACCGAAGACAAGCTGGCAGGGGGTGGCCGCCGGCGCATTCAGGTACAGGTGTGCATAGGCCACCACGTTGGTTGTGGTGGTGAAGTAGGAGGAGAAGTCGATGTAATCGCGCTTCGAATTGATGCTTTGCCAGGCGCAGTCCTTCGCCGGTTCGCCATGCGCGGGGGCCAGCGCCGCTTCATCCAGCAGTTTTGCATCGAGCCCGGCGTGATCGGCATCCGGGAACGGCCCGGCGATCAGCCACTGGCGCAAGCGGCCATCATGCACCTCATCGGTGCCGACGATCAATGGCGCTTCCGCCGGTTGCCGGCAGTCGGGATGCGTGGCGCGGACGGTATATTTCCCCGGTTTCTCCGGCGCGGTGAAGAGCCCGGTGGGGGAGATGGCGCCGCCACCGGCAGCTTCCCAGACCACCTCCGCCTTGATGGGATGGCCAAACTGGTCGGCGCACTGGGCGGTGAATTGCGCTTTCACGCCGGGGGCGATGAGGTCCTGATCCGGGGAAATGGTAATCCGGGCGACACGCGGGGTGTAATACTCAAAGCGGGTGCTGAGCGTGCTCTGGGTATGGTCCGGATTGGTCACCTGCACCGACCCCTGGCGCGCCGGCCCGGCATCACTCACCACTTCGAGCATGTTGGGGTTCAGGTATTTCACCGAACGCGCCGGCACACCGGCGAGCTGCACGGTGCAGTCGGGTTGGAAGCCATTGCCGATGACGCGGTGCGTGCTGCCGCCCGCCTGCACGGTGTGATCCGGGGTGATGCGCAGGACTTCCGGTGGCACCTGCACATCCAGCGGGATGGGCGGCGTGACGTAGCTATTCCCGTCCGCATCGAATCCCTCGGCCCACAGGTCATGCGTGCCGCGCCCCAGGTTGGTGAGTGGCACGCGAACGGCGAACGGCGCGGTGCTGCCGGAGCCGACGAGTTGGCCATCGATGAACAGGTCGACGCGTTTGACATCCGGTGTCGCATCAACCGGCACGGAAACCTCTCCGCACGCCGGGTCAATCTTTTCCGGCAGGGTGACGATCGGGGGATTCGGATTGTTCTGGACGTTGAATCCCAGGTCTCCGAATCCTTGCACCAGTGCCGAGGAGCCTTCATAGGCGACGACATGCAAGCGATGATAGCCGTCGACCAGCTCGGTGGTTTTCAGCAGGTAGGTCGTGCGAATGGTCGGCTCACCCAGCGCGAACTGGATGCCCAGGTTGGCGGTGCTGCCGTTATGCCCATCGCTGAGATACGCGAGGGTATCCGGATAGCCGCGCAGCGAGGACCCCTCGCTCGCTTTCACGGTGAGCTGGAAGGCGATTGCATTGCCGGATTCCCCGGGCGTCCGCGCTTCCAGCGTGATGAAGGGCATGCCGTTCGGATCACGATACGCATGCACGCCTCTCGGACCGTTCAATGCCGGGGAGGTTTCGATAAGATTGACCAGGGCGTCGAGCAAGTCGGAGATGGTGACTTTATCTTCCGGCACGGTGTAGGTGAGTTTCTCCTTCTGGATCTGCAGCGTGATTTCGTCGGTCGGCTTGATGCGCCGCCCCACGAAGGAGATGGTTGCTTTCGCCGGGGTGGGGGCGACGCCACCGCCGGCGAGCTGGTCGCGATCCATGCGGATGGTCACCACGGGGTGCTCCTGCTTTTCACTGCCCAGGCTCACCGAGACGCGCTGGTCATTGCCGGCCTCGCCAGGGGTGCGGGCGAAGAGGTAGAGCATGCCGGTGTTCAGCGACACGACAGCGGAGACGCCGTCCGGCCCTTTCAGCTCGTTGCTTTTATTAATGGCCTCCGCCAATCCTTCCAGCAACACACGCAACGAGGCGCCGCGTGGCACGGTATATTCGAGCGAATGCTCGCCGACGCGCAGCACAATATTCGTGCTTTCCGGTTCATAGAGCGTCTGCATGAATTGGTCGTCGAGATAGACATCAATGCGGCTGATGGTGGTGCCGCGCACGGACGACGCGGCGGTGATGCGGACGGGGACGATATCTTTCAGTGGCTGTGCCGTTCCGGCGTCAATGCTCACCGTGGGGCGTTTCGCATAGGGGGAGCACAGCGGGTCGCCGAGGATAACGTTCTGCCAGTTCAGCACGGGCAGCGCGGCATAGAAGCTCTCCGCCAGCGAAAAACCGCTGGTATAGCGGTCGAACAGCGTTTGGGCGTTGGCGGTGAGCGGGAAGGTGTTGATGCCCGCCTCGCCGACCACGCCATGCACGCCGCTCACCCCGGCGCGCACCAGCCAGCCCAACGGCATCATAATGGGGGTGGCGCTTTCATCGAAGTTATTCGCAGCGGCGCTGAATCCCTGGACGATATCGGCGATGGCACCGGGATGAAAATTGAGCGCCGCCATCGAGTCTTTCGTCAACCCGCTATAAATGCCGCCGGAGAAATACCCCATCAGCCCGGTGGTTTCTGCTGGAGGGGCGGTGATAATATCCGCGGTGAACGAACGCGCGGATAAGAGATCGGTTACTTTCGAGAACACCGCCCGCTGGTAATTTGAGCTGGTCTGCAGCAGGAAACGTCCGGTCGGCGCGGTGCCGTCGGCAGCGGCGCCTTGTGCGATCATGTGCTCAACATCCTGCACATTGTAGCCGGAAAGCGTGGTGACCAGATACATGCCGTGCAAGGCAGACGGACGATGCGAGAAGCCGACCGGCATGTTGAAATAGGGATTCGGGCAGCGCGCATATGCGTTATTCATACCCAGCGTACTCAGCAGGCTTGCGGTGGAGCGACCATTTTCAATGAGCACCTGCTGGGGGATGCCGCGCGTCAGCACGATGCACGTCACCTCATCTTCGAGTTGCTGGCTCTTTAGATAGGTTTCAATGGGTGTCTCGATGTCGTCCACATACGTCTGGTACGGGATGGCGTAGGCGGTTGTCGTTTTGATGGTGAGCAGTTGGCGATAGGGGATATTGCGGATGCGGCGGTAGGCATTCCCGATTTCCAGCGACTCGGGACTCGCCGCATTCACCACCACCAGCACGTTCTGCGGCCCGCCACCCGCCCGCACCACACTGGCAGTGAGGATGAGGAGCAGCAACGCGAATATCGATGAAAGACGACAGCGCATATTTACCTAACCCCTTATACCTGAATTAGACGATCTGGTATACAAGAAGTTGCGAACCGAACGTGTCACGACAAGTAAAACGGATTAGACCACGCGCGTTTCCCGTACGGGTCGGTGATTTCGAGGCGCAGGTATTTCATCACCGCTGGGATGCGGAAAGTGGCGGTGGTGAGCAGTTCGCCCGCCGGGGCGAATTCTCGCCAGCCATAATAACGCTGGCCTTTGAAAGCGACCGATTCCACCGGCGAGCAGGTGACGGTGACCGCGTATTTCGCCTCGTAATCGCCGGGAGCAGTGCTCTCCACCGGAGTGATGGTGATGTCGTGGAATTGCGGGCCGGTGGTGGAATAGTAGGCCCCGGTGTGCAGGGCGGTTTTGACGTCGTCCACCGTGAGCGCCGGAGCCTTCAGCATAATCCAGCCGGCAAAACAGGCGAAGGTGTCGTGATGCGTGTCGTCAACCGCCAGGCCCAGCACCGGGCCCACGCGGTCGAGCAGATCGTCCCAGGTCGATTCGGAATTTTCCTTCCCGATGCCGGTGCAGGTGCCGTTGAACACCTCCATGGCGAAATACCCCTGCAGCGGCTGCAGGTCAAGCAAGCTGAAGCCGCACCAATACGGGTGGCAGAGCACCGCCAGCCCACCTTGGGCATTGATGGCGGCAATGACCTCGTTCGCCGGGAGATGCGAATCAATCTCCTGGTGTACGTCGAGCGCGACAATGTGCAGGTAATCATCGTCCGCGGGCGTGCGCGGGTGCAGTTCGCTGCCGGAGAGCACCAGGAAATCCGGGGTGGAGAGGTGTGCAACATCGGTGACCTTGCGGTGATCGGTGATGGCGAGAAAGTCGTAACCAGCCTGCCGGTAAGCTGCACAACGCTGGACGGGCGTCAACATGCCATCGGATTCTGTGGTGTGGCAGTGCAGGTTGCCGCGATACCAGTTGCCGGGCTGGGTGAACGGGTTCAGATACGACATCGATGCTTCTCACTTCCGATCAGATACTGAGCGGGGTACGGCATCTGCCGTACCCCGACCGATAGTGATGATGTTCGCCACCTTCCCTCGTTTTCCCTTGCGGGGAATTTTGAGGGGTGCACGCAAACTTTGTGACCTTTATTCAGAAGCCAAAGGCTTTCTTTACTGCTTGCCCCATCTGACGCATGGTACCGAGGCGCAGCGCGCGAGGCGCGGGCGGCTCGGCCGTGGGATGCCGGG
>Ga0272448_1000215_pt1 | contig 88840 bp, 72 predicted proteins | sample YNPCB0191_FD_202220 | JGI IMG/M metagenome (GOLD analysis project Ga0272448, IMG submission 202220) | Hot spring sediment microbial communities from Yellowstone National Park, WY, United States - YNP-CB-019-1 | ecosystem: Environmental > Aquatic > Thermal springs > Hot (42-90C) > Sediment... | reverse complement strand
AAATTTAATTTTTGTAAATTTACTCATAATTAGAGATCTCCTTTGTTTTTAATTTAATTAAGAGAAAATTTTATTTAAAACTTAGGAGTCTCTATTTTTAATTTCAACTAAAAATTAATCAATTTCAAGGTTATTAAAATGAATTTATAAATATACCTTGAAATAATATTCTTACTATTTTAAAAGAAGCATTTTTTTAATACTTTTATAATTATCACTTTTAAGACTGCAAAGGTATATACCGCTTGAAAGCTTGGAACCATCGAACGTTAAATTATAAATTCCTGCTTTAAGATACTCATTGACTAACACTGCTACTTCTTTTCCTGATGTATCAAAAATACTTAAAACAATAAATGAACTTACAGGAATATTAAATTTTATTTTTGTAGTAGAGTTAAAGGGATTTGGATAATTCTGGTATAATATAAAATCATTATCTAAAAATTCGCCCTTATTATTAATACCGTTGTAAGTCTTGTAAAGAGAGAGAGAATCTAATTTCAAACTATTGTTATTGTATACACGAACTGTAAGAACATTTGGAGAAACATTTACTAATCCCCAACAATAATCTTTTACAGACTTTATTGTATAGTAGGCACTATCAGGTTGATAAAACGGAGCACCTGCTGTACCAATTACAAGATAATGTATATTATTTACTAAATTATGTTGGTAAAAATGTGAATGGCCTGAAATAACAAGGTCAACATTATTTGGGACAAAAAGGTTTTGTGCCATAGTTATTAATAACGGATCTTCACCATGTCCACCTGCACAATAAGGTGCGTTATGAACGATTACAATTTTCCACTGCTTATTAGAAGAAGCAAGATCGCTTGCAACAAAGGAATATTGAGGACTTCCAATTGAATAATTGACCATAACATTTATTGCTGTAAAATGTACATTTCCATAATCAAATGAATAATATCCATTATTGGTTGAATCTGATGCTGGATTCTGTTCAAAAGCTTTTGTGTTTATTGTCCAACCCTCATGGTTACCAGCTATTCCAAAAAAAGGAATTTGAGAAATGGTTAGCTGTTCTTCAGAAGTAAAAAATTCAGTTTTCCAATAATTATACTGAGGTCCATAACATAAATCACCTCCATAAATTGAGAATCTTGGATTTTGAAGCCTTATAAGTTGTGCTATTTGATTATGGATTGAAACCCCAGTCCGACAATCTGCCATCCAGCAAAAACTATATGAAGTATCTGATATTAGAGCTGTTATAAAAGATGCCTCCCCACTTGTAGAATTTCCTTGAGTAGCATTGTAGTAATATTTTGTATTTGTTTGCAAATTATTAAGTTTTATTCTGTGCACATAAGTTACAGGACTATTATCTGTCAATAGCATAAACTCTGTTTTTGCAATTAACCCAAATCCAGGTGTTAATCCATAATTTACAGTAACTGTATCAGGGGTATTTGTTTCTACAAGTACGTATACAGAGTTGGGGAGTACTGATTGAACATAGGGAGGCATTAATATTTCACAAAAGATTTTAGTATTAAAAAAGATAATAAACAAAATAAGAAAAATTCTTGACATAATTAAAGTAGTTTTTTTAAAAATTATATAAATTAAAAGCAGAGTGCTGGTATTCTTTAAAAAATCAATTAATCATTTTAAGGTTAATGCTTTAAAAGAGCACTCTGCTTTTTACTATTAAATTATAATTCTTGCTTTTAAGTAACGTTAAAATATTTTTGTTATTTTACAAACTGTTCTGCGTAGTATTTTGGAGTAAGGAATTCTCCAGTTGCCCTTTTTATCATATCATTCCATTTATACAACATCCCGGGTGAAAATACTTTTTCAATTAGATATTTCCCAATTTCCGGATTATTCGAAAGACTTTGATTTTTCAAATCACCTGATTTTACTACGTTCACAACAATATAATGATACAATTGTGAGGCAAGTAATTCACCCAGTAAATAATTATGATAGTAACAAGGAGATGTTGCAATATGTATTTTTGATGCCCAATCAGGTTCATTACGTCCTTCAGGTTTTTTTATTAATTGATACTTTTCCACAAGCTCCCACCAAAGTTTGTTCAAATCCTGATCAGGGTTTTCATACATTGATTTTTCAAAACGATACATTACCTGAGACCAGCGACTGAAAACAAGTTGTTGAAGTCTTAAAGATTTAAATCCATCAGATGCAACTTCGTTAACTTCATTATCATTCAACCCGAGATTTGCTTTTAACCATTGAGCATTGGTTGAATTTCTCCCAAATAACATAGCAATTGCCTCAGTTGTAAAAGTATGTGCCGGATCTCTCATAATAAATGGTAATGACTTACTAATATATTTATCGTAAGCCGCATGACCAAACTCATGTAGCATTGTGTTCATCCATTTTTCATTCGGTTTAATATTACAAAGTACTCTGATATCTCCTTCATTATCAATATCAATACAGTAAGCGTGTTGATTTTTACCCGGCTTTTCATAAAGGTCTGAATGTTGCAGGATATCTGATATATCTATTCCAATGCCTTTATAATATTTTTCAGTCAACTCAGCAAGATTTTTCCCTTTGTAAAATTCATCAAAATCAACTTTATAAATCTTAGGTGCTTCCTGGAAAAATCTATTCTGATAATGCCATGGTCTGAGATCTTCTTTCTTTATCTTATATCTTTTTTCAAAGTAGTTATCAATTATTTCTTTTTCTCCTATGAATGAATCCTTAGTTAAAGCATCAAGTTCATCAAAAAGTTTCGCTATTTCTTCTGGATCTTGTTCACTAAGCTTTAATTTCATCTCATGATAATTTTTAAATCCCATATCTCGTGCAACATCGTTTCTCATCTTCACAAGCTTAATGATATCATCTGATACAACACGACCTATTTTCTTTTGAGCAGTCCAAACTTTTTCAAGGTATTTAGAATCAGTAGAATTTACTAATGCATCCTCAACATCATTATCAGTTAATTTTTTCCCATCTACTTCAGCACGAAAATTACCATATTTTTGTTCAATTTCATTCTGTAAAAAATTAATAGCATTAAGTTTGGCTGTATCAGCCTGGTTTTGAGCAAATTGGTTATATAAGACTTCTAATTCACGATTTTTAACTTCATCTTTCAAACCACCTTCGGCTTTAATTCTCTTCAAAAATTCAAAACTTTTTTTATCAGCAAAAATTGAAGTCCATTGATTTTGAAGTAATGCTGTTTTGTCAAAGTCTTCTTTCTTACCACTTATTGAAGCATCCCAATAAGCAAGATTCATTTCTTTATATAGAGGTATAATCTTTTTATTTAGCTCAGCAACAAATGAATCAAAATCTTTTTCATTAGTTACTTTTTTATCACCACACGATGAAAACATAATTATGACTCCTGTTAAAACTAATATTGATAAAATTTTTTTGCACATAATATATAATATTTATTTTACAGGAACATTTTCTAAAGTTTTAACCAGTAAATCCCAGAATTTTTGTACTGTAGAAATATTGCACTTTTCATCCGGAGAGTGAGGATTTTTTATAGTTGGTCCAAATGATATCATATCAAGGTTTGGGTATATGCCACCAATCAAGCCACATTCAAGGCCTGCATGAATTGCTTTCACTTCAGGGAGTTTGCCAAATAATTCTTCATAAATGTTCTGCATTGTATTAAGAATTGGAGAATGAGGATTAGGTTTCCAACCTGGATATTGTCCATCAAAGGTAATTTGAGCACCAGCAAGTTCAAAAACTGCAGCTATCTTTTCTTCAAGTGCTTCTTTTGCAGAATCAACAGAACTTCTAAGGAGACATTTAACTTCAACAGTTTTTGTATCCATATCGGATTTCACAATTGCAAGATTTGTAGAAGTTTCAACAAGTCCCGGCATATCGTTACTCATACGAATAACATTGTTAGGACAACCATATACAGCTCTGATAAGGTTTCTCTGGGTTGTCTTATCAATTAAGTTCTTTGGCATTCTTGCCTTCTCAAAATAAAATTGGAGATCAGGTTCTACAACTGAAAGTTCATTTTTAATAATGTTTGAAAATTCATTGACATATTCTTCAAATTCATTTTTAAATACTTTTGGAACCAAAATTATTACAGTTGCTTCACGTGGAATTGCATTCCTAAGATTACCACCTTCTATACTTGACAGTCTGATATTAAATTTCTTTTCTGCAAATTTTAAAAATCTAAACATAAGTTCATTAGAATTACCTCTTCCGAGATGAATATCGCATCCAGAGTGCCCACCTTTTAAACCTTTTAGTATAACTTTATAAGCAAGATGATTTTTAGGAACTGGTGTTTTCTTGAACTTAAATTCAGCATTAGCGTTTGTCCCACCTGCACAACCAATAAATAATTCACCTTCGTCTTCTGAATCAAGATTCAAAAGAATATCACCTTTCAAAAAACCTGGTTTCAGACCAAAAGCTCCAGTCATTCCAGTTTCTTCATCAACAGTAAATAAAGCTTCAATAGGACCATGTTTCAAATCTGTTGATTCAAGAACTGTAAGAGCAGATGATACACCTATACCATTGTCAGCACCAAGCGTAGTACCTGAAGCTATAACCCAATCACCATCTATTCTTGGCTTAATTGGATCTTTTGTAAAATCATGTTTTACATCACTATTAGCTTGAGGAACCATATCAAGATGTCCTTGCAAAATTACCCCTTTCCTATCCTCCATTCCTGGAGTTGCAGGTTTTCTAATCACTACATTTCCTATATCATCAACCTCATATTCAAGGTTATGCTCTTTTGCAAAGTTGACCACATAATCAATCATACCCTTTTCATGCTTAGATGGATGAGGAATGTTACAAATTTCTTCAAAATGTTTCCAGATTAATTCTGGTTTTAATCCACTTAAAATGTTACCCATAAGTTATTTCCTTTCTCTTTTATTTTTTAATTTCAACAAATTTTATAAACTTATAAGAATAGAGTTGAGTAAGAAACTTTGAAATTCTTTCTTCAGCAGGAGAAATTTCTTCTCCGATTTGTTTTTCTAATTTTTCAATAATTTCAAAGACTTTTTTCTTTCCATCAATCTCAAGCCATACTGCAGAACCTAATTTATCAAGACTGATTTTAAAATCTTGAGATTTATTTTGGGGAATAAGTTTTTTAAGAAAATGATTTTTGAATTTTGGAAATACAATCATTACAATACCATCATCTTTAACAACAAAATTCCTATCAATAACAGGTGTAAGTTCGAGAAGATTTATATTTAATTTCTTTTTAAAAAATGCCATAAACCTCGAAAAACAAAGACAACGAAGCTAATGCTTCGTTGTCTTTTTAAATTTTAAAATTACATACCTGCAGAAGGTGGAGCTGGTTCATCTGCTGAGTCTGCATTCTTCATGGGAATATAAATCAATATAAGAGCAATTACTATTAATACTAAAAATCCGATAAATAAAGGAGGCTCTTTAAAAATAACAGGTATATTAAACTCAGCTATTCTGAACGGAGCAAATCCAAGTCCTGTAAGTGCTTCTCCGGCAATAAAACCTGAGGCTAATAAGATTCCAATGTTTTCTATTCTTACCTTCTGGGCTTCATTATAATTTCTCTTTTTAACTATTAAATCAAGAATCCCTTTTATTATTCCACCAATAAAGATCGCAAAAGTTGTTTCAAGTGGCAGATACATTCCTACGCTAACAAGCATCGGGCTTTTGACTTGCATCATAATAAAAGCCAACCCCATCAGCATTCCAACAATAATCAGAGGCCATGCCATTTCACCTGCAACAATTCCCTGTGATAACATTGCCATCAAACCAGCTTGAGGAGCTGATAAATTTTTACTACCAAAGCCCCCAGTATATCCTTGTTGAGCACCCTGAGCAATATCAGCCTGATTTAGAAGATTAAGCACAAAGAACATTACCAATCCTGAAACAACAACACCAATAACATCTCCAAACTGCATTTTCCGGGGAGTACCTCCAAGAATATGCCCTGCTTTAAGATCCTGTAACATTTCACCTGCTACAGCAGCCGAAACACAGACTATAGCTGCAACACCAAGCACTGCAGCAACTCCACCACTCTTAGCATCAACTCCAATCAATACCAGAATCAAAGCTGTAACTACAAGTGCAGTTAATGTAAGACCACTAATTGGATTATTACTTGAACCAATAATACCTACAAGATAGCCAGAAATTGCTGCAAAAAAGAATGCAAGTATAATCATTACAGTAGCAGCAACTATTGCAGGAAAAACATCTGTATGAAATGCAAACTTTGTAACTACAAAAGTAATAATAGCAACAATACCAATACCAATCATTATATAAGTAAAAGGAAGATCCTTTTCAGTCCTTTCTGTTACAGGTCCACCAGTAGCTGCTTTTTTAACATCTCCAATCGAACGTTTTAAACCAGTTATTATACTATTTCTCATTTTAAACAATGTAAATCCAGCACCCATTAACATTCCTCCAATAGCAATAGGCCTGACTACATATCTCCATACCTGATTAATTTGAAATCCAGGATCACTTACTTTTTCAAGAGTAGTTCCTTTAAGGGTAGCCCAAGCTTGTAACATTTCAGCTGTAAAATATGGAGATATAAAATAGTAAATTATTGGAGCAAGTAAACCCCATGCCAGTAAACCACCACTAAAATTTAGGGATGCATATTTAGGGCCAATAATATATCCAACTCCTACATAAGCAGGACTTATACCGGGTGAGCTAATCAACATCCCCCCTTGAGCATCTATGTTTGTGCCTGGAATTTTAACTTTACTGAAAAATGAATAAAACTTTTCCCAACTTTGAGCAAAGAAACTTATCTGCCCTAAAAATTGAATTACAGCACCAAGTCCCATCGCACTAAAAAGGAATTTACTACCTGTTCCTGTTCCCTGACCAGATTTGTGAATTTCTGCAGCTGCAGTTGATTCAGGGAATAATAAATCTACATCTTCCACCATTACACGTCGTAGAAGAGCTACAAACATAATTCCAAGAACACCACCCGCAATCAAAATTAGAGTTGCAGTTAAGTAATGTTTCCAAGTGAAAAATGGATCCCAAATATGAGCAATGTAAAATGCTGGTAAAGTAAAAATGGCTCCAGCTGCCACAGATTCACCAATAGATCCAACTGTTCTTGCAAAATTCTCTTCAAGAATTGTGCCTTTGGTAAGCCTTAAAAATGCCATTCCTAAAACAGCAGCAGGATAAGTAGCTGCTATGGTCATTCCTGCTTTCAATCCTAAATAAGCATTCGCTGCCCCAAGCACAACTGACATAATCAATCCAAGAATTAAAGCTTTAATTGTAAATTCTGCCATATCGCTCTCAGGAGCTACAAATGGAACAAATTTCTTTTGATTACTCATAATTTTTAATTTTTATTATGGGAAGGTATTTATTTAATGCTCTTTGTTTTTCATACATTACGTGAAATTATTGAAAAATTTAAATCTTTGCAACATTATAATATTTCCGAAATAAATACACTACTATCTTTAAACTTTTTATATTTAAAAAAGATGTAAAGCTAAAAAATACTATACCAAGAAAAAAATTTTCTTTACTACTATTATTTAATTTCGAAAATCTTATATCCACTTCTGAAATAAGTATAATAATTTAGTATTTTAATGACTTTTTATCCTTATGGAATATTTATATTTTGAAAAAATTAAATTTATCTGATGACACAAGAAAATAAATTGAAACATCCAAAAGGTTTGTATCTTTTATTTTTTACAGAAATGTGGGAAAGGTTCAGTTTTTACGGAATGCAGGCTGTGTTTTATCTTTATATGATTAATGCTTTAACTTTCGATAAAACATTTGCGGATTTAATTTATGGTAACTACACTGGAATGGTTTATATTACTGCACTTATAGGTGGATATGCATCAGATAGGTTGCTTGGAAATAGAAGATCAATTATTATTGGTGGAGTTTCAATGGCTATAGGTCAATTTTTACTCTTTACAAGTGGAATGCTTTATCAGGATAAACCAATTGCGGCTGTTTTTCTATATCTTGGATTAATTTTTCTATGTCTTGGAAACGGATTTTTCAAGCCCAATATTTCATCAATGGTAGGACAATTATATCCTGAAAACGATAAGAGAATTGATTCAGCTTTCACAATTTTTTATATGGGGATAAATCTTGGGGGTTTACTTGCCCCTATAATTTGTGGATTTCTTGGAAATACCGGAAATCTTGCAGATTTTAAGTGGGGTTATTTTGCAGCTGGACTCGGAATGATATTAAGTCTTTTTATTTTCATCCCATTGAAGAATAAATATGTCGTTACTCCAGAAGGAAAACCAATTGGTGTAACACCTCCTTATAAAGAAAAAAAGCAACTTGATAATAACAAAAGTTTTAATTTTAGCAAATTGGTACTATATATACTTGCTTTTGTAATTATCTTTATAATCTTCCATTTTATATTAAATGCTGATACAATAGGTTCATTCATATATGCCACTTTTTTTACTGTTCCGCTTTCTATTGTAACTGATAAAGAACTTAATAAAGTTGAAAAGGAAAAAATTGTAGCAATGTTTGTTCTCGTAATTTTTTCAATGGTTTTTTGGATTGCTTTTGGACAAATTGGTTCATCTCTGACATATTTTGCAGATACTCGCCTTGACCGAACAATATTTTTATGGGAAATACCTCCTGCAGTATTTCAAGCATTTGGACCTCTTTTTATTGTACTTTTTGCACCAATTATGGCAATTATCTGGTCAGTACTTGCAAGAAGAGATAGCGAACCATCAATCCCTTTTAAATTAGGACTTGGTTTATTTCTTATGGCTATTGCATGGTTAGTATTAGCATACTCTGTTAAAGCAATTTCACCTGAGACAAAAGTAGGAATGCAATGGCTTATAGTAATGTATTTTATCTTAACTATAGGCGAACTTTCACTCTCTCCTATTGGGCTTTCAATGATAGTTAAACTCGCACCTGCAAGATTTGGGTCAGTATTAATGGCTGTATGGTTTTTATCACTTGGAACTTCTTTTAAACTTTCAGGAGTTATGAGTGCTTTGTATCCTACAGAAAAAAATATTTCTACAATTTTTGGATGGGAGATTGCAACTATATTTGATTTCGCTTTATTATTTGTAATTCTTGCTGGGTTTAGTTCAATTATTCTTTTTATTCTAACTAAACCCCTGTTAAAAATGATGCATGGAGTTAGATGAAACTCAATCAAAAAATCCAGAAGATTATTTCAAAACTAAATTCTCTTTATCCAGACAGAGATAATAAAAAAAGAGAGCTTATTGACATTCTAATAGCAACAAAATTATCACAAAACACAACGGACAAAGCTGCTTATATTGCTTTCAATAACTTGAAACAAAAGTTTTCAGATTGGAAGACAATTTCAAATGCTCCAGTATCTGAAATTGCAAAACAGATTCGTGTATGTGGATTAGCAAATAATAAGAGTAGAGAAATTAAGAAATTTCTACAAACATTAATAAAAAAACGTGGTGAAATTTCTTTGGAATATCTGAGAAACCTTCCTGATGAAAAAATATACGAAGAACTTTTACAGTTTAAAGGTTTTGGATTAAAAACAATTTCTTGTCTGATTGCATTTGGTCTTAATAGACCTGTATTTCCTGTTGATACACATATTCACAGGATACTTAATAGACTCGGTATCGTTTCTACTAAAAATGCAGTTCAAACTTTTCAGAAAGCAAAGGCATTAATTCCAGATAAATATAAAGTTGAACTTCATAGGAAACTCATATTATTTGGAAGAGAAACCTGTACCGCTAAAAATCCTAAATGTAATGAATGTGTATTATATGAACTTTGTCTTTATGAAGAAAAAAAACGTTTTGCTCCTAAGAAAAATTCAAAACTCCGTAATCACCACACCAAAAACAATTACTTAATTCTTGATTATGTCGATTGAGATTAACTGGGAAAAAATAACAAAAATTCTCATTATTAAATTCGGTGGTATTGGTGATGTTTTGCTTTCTACACCTGTAATTTATAATATAAAAGCTTTTTTACCCAAAACTAAACTTTTTTTTCTTACAGAATATAAATGCCGTGATGTTATAAGAGAAAACCCTTATATCGATGGATATTTTACTTTTGACCTTGGGGTAAGACGAAAACCTCCACTTTATCGTGAAATTAAAAAACATAAATTCGATTTAATAATTGACCTTTATTGTAATCCAAGAAGTGCATTTGTGGTATGGTATAGTAGAGCACCATATAGAGTTGGTTTTAGTTTTAGATTTCGTAAATATGCATATACACATATAATAAACAGGCGTAGTAGTGAAGTACACAATCTTGATTTTAATCTTGATGCTCTAAAACATATTGGAATTCCAATTTTATCTCGTCAACCTGAAATTTATTTAAATTTTGTACATACAGAATTTGCTGATAAGTTCATAAATGAAAATAATCTGAATGAAAAAAATCTTCTCGGGATATTAATATCAGGAGGATGGGAAACTAAAAAATTTAAGATTGATGGTTATAAAAAGCTTATAAAAAAAATTTTAGAATTGTATAATATTAAAATAATAATTTTTCAGGGAAATCAAACTGAAGAGAACCAAGCAAAACAACTTAAATCATTTTACGATTCTGAATGTTATATTTCACCCAATACTAACTTAAAATATACATCTGCGTTAATGAAAAAATGCAAAGCAATTATAGGCAACGATTCTGGACTTCTTCATCTTGCAGTTGCATCTAAGGTACCTGTGTTAGGAATATATGGGCCAACTGATCCGAAACTGCAAGGACCTTTTGGTGAAAAAAATCTATATGTTGAAAATGAATCTATAGATTGCTTACATTGTAATTTACAAGTATGCAAGATAGGAAATATTTGTATGACTCAATTAGATACTGATTATATTATTAGTAAGTTTGTTCAGTTACTAAAAATTAATAATATTTACTTTGAATAGAAGAATTCTTATTGTTAGAACAGATCGGGTAGGAGATGTAGTTATGATTACCCCTATGATCAGGGAATTACGTAGAACATTTCCAACTGCTTTTATTGCAACCTTGACACAACCATCTACAAAAGATGTTTTGTTAAACAATCCTCATCTTGATGTGATGTTAACAGATGATCTGAAAAAGGAGAACTTCTGGAAAATAGTTAAAGAAATAAAAAAATATAAATTCACTGATGCACTGCTTGTTTTACCTACAGAAAGAGCAGCATATCAGCTATTTTTCGCTGGCATTAAAAACAGAATAGGTGTTGGTAGAAAACTCTACGAAATTATTACTTTTATGAAATCTGTTTCTCGTAACAATTATATTCCCTTAAGACATGAAGCAGATTACTGTATGGACCTCGCTCGTAAACTTGGAGTTATAACCGATAATATCCAACCTGAAATCTTTCTAACGGAGGAAGAAAAATCTGAAGCAAAAAAAATATTACAAAACTGGGATATTGACTTTAATTCATATAAAATTATTCTTCATACAGGAACAAAAGGCTCAGCACCAAACTGGAATGAAGAAAAGTATTACAATTTACTTATAAGAATGAGTGAAAAACTCAAAGAACAAAATTATTTTATTTTGTTAACAGCACAAGAAATGAGTTCCCAATTTAGAGAATCAGTAAAAAAATTAAACAATAAACGCATTGTTATTGTTGATAAAAAAATTGATACTTTAAGAAATTTTATAAAAATTATTTCTCAAATGGATCTTGTAATCTGTTCATCAACTGGACCAATCCATCTTGCTGATGCTTTGAACATTCGCTGTATTGGAATACATTGTCATAGAAATGTAAGCAGTGCTAAACATTGGGGGGTTCTTAATTCAAAGTCCGTCAATCTCGAAGTTTCTGCTGAATTCTGCGACAGGTTTTGCAGTAAAGATAAAAGCATTTGTAAAATAAATGAAGGTTTAAACATTGAAGATGTTCTAAAACATATCTAACTTTAATTATCTTAAAACTATGACATTTGATAATCTAAAACTACCTGAATGTAAAAATTTTTCAGGGTATAAACCATGTATACCCTATGTAAACTGTCTTGAAGATGGTTGTGCAAAGAACACCGATGAAAATAAACTTGGGACAAAAATACTTATTATTTCACTTGATGCAATGGGTAATGTACTCGATAACACCCCTATTTTACATTCTATAAAAAGAAAATATCCAGTAAGTACAATTTACTGGATTACGATGCCAAATGCTGAAAAAATTCTATTCAACAACCATCTTATCGATCAAGTCTTTGTTTGGAATGATGAAAACAGAATGATACTTAGAAACATTAAATTTAATATATTAATGAATGCGGATAAATCAATTTATGCCTGCGCTTTTGCAAATGAAATAAAAGCCGACAAAAAACTTGGCTTTCTTTTAAACGAAAACCGTCAGATTATACCTGCTAACGAATCAGCTTGGTATAGTTATAAAATGGGAATTGATGATAAATTGAAATTCCGCATTAATCAAAGGACTGGAATTGAAATACTTCATGAAGTTTTTGAGCTTGAATATAAGAGGGATAGATATATTTTTAATTTTACCGAAGAGGAAATTAAGTTTATTGAAGAGTACAAACAAAAAATTAATTACTCAGAAAAATATTTATATGTAGGATTTAATACCGGGTGTTCTGAACTGTTTCCAAATAAAAAAATGACAATTGAACAACATATTTATTTAATCAAGGAGTTATTAAATTATAAAGATATAAAGATTGTTCTCTTGGGAGGAAAGGAAGATACAGAAAGGAACAAAAAAATCTTTGATGTTTTTACAACTGCAGAAAAAAAATCAATTATTAATACCCCCACTACAGAAGGTATCCGCCGTGGAGCATGTTATATGAAAATTGCTGATATTGTAATTACAGGAGATAGTTTTGGGATGCACCTTGCTATTGCTCTACAAAGATATGTTATTGCCTGGTTTGGATTATCTTGCTGGACTGAAATTGAATTATATGATTATGGAGTAAAACTTTATCAACCTGATCTTGAATGTTCTCCTTGCTGGAAACGCGAGTGTCCTTATAATCTGGAATGTATCAAAATGATTGACCTAAAAAAAATTATCAACCTTGTTCTCGAATTTAAAGAAAAGAAAAATGGAAATTAAAATCCCTGTATATAAACCTTTTATTGCTGGTAATGAAAAGAAATATGTTAACGAATGTATTGAAACAAATTGGATTTCTTCTAAAGGTCCTTTTATTAAACGTTTTGAAAATTCTTTCGCTGAGTATATTGGAATAAATAATGCAATGACTGTAACTAATGGGACAACTGCTCTGCATCTTGCTTTACGAACACTTGGGATAACAGCAGGAGATGAGGTTATTGTACCAACCTTTACTTATATTGCCACAATTTCAGCTGTTATTTATACAGGAGCAACTCCTGTTTTTGTAGATTCTTTACCTGAAACGTGGCAAATGGACCCTACACAAATTGAAAAGAAAATAAACAAAAGAACAAAAGCCATTATTGCTGTACATCTTTATGGACAACCAGCTGATATGATAACAATTAAACAAATTGCTGATAAACACAAACTTTATGTTATAGAAGACTGTGCTGAAGCAATTGGTTCACGAATCGAAAATAAACATGTTGGGATCTTTGGAGATATTTCAGCTTTTAGTTTTTATGGGAATAAAACTATAACTACTGGTGAAGGTGGGATGCTTGTAACGAATAATAAAACATTTTATAATAGAGCTTATAGCTTAAAGATGCACTGCGTTTCTCCAGTCAAAGAATACTGGCATACCGATATAGGCTACAACTACCGAATGACAAATATTGCTGCAGCAATTGGGTTGGCTCAACTGGAAAATATAGATGAAATACTTACCCTAAAACGGAAAGTAATGCTTACTTACAATAAATACCTTGAAAATCTTCCTATATCTACCCATACAGAAAAGACAGGGACAACACATTCATATTGGATGTATTCCATCTTAGTAAATAAAAGCGAACAAAGAGATGCTCTTAGAAATTACCTTTTAAACTATGGAATAGAAACACGTCCGACTTTTTTCCCTATCCATCTTATGCCAATGTTTAATATTAAACAAGGAATGTTTCCTGTTGCGGAAGATATTTCTTTAAGAGGTATAAACCTGCCAAGTTACCCGGATTTAACCGAATCTGATATACAATATATTTGTAATGCAATAAGTGAGTTTTTTAGAAAATGAAATTGATTTATTAATTGTGTTTTTATAATTTTAATTAAACCAACTTCACAATATGCCAGATCTAAAGATTTTTTCAGGTTCAAATTCTATGGAATTAACCCAAAGTATAGTCCAAAAGCTTGGTATTAAGGAGGGTAAAAGAACAATAAAAAAATTTTCCGATGGTGAAATATGGATTAGTTATGATGAAAATATCCGTGGCAGTGATGTTTTTATTATTCAGTCAACAAACCCTCCATCAGATCATTTGTTGGAATTGTTAATTATGTTAGATGCAGCAAAAAGAGCGTCTGCTTCAAGGGTAACTGCTGTTATACCATACTTTGGATATGCACGTCAGGATAGAAAAGATCAACCACGTGTTTCTATTACTGCAAAACTCATTGCAAACTTACTTGAAAAAGCTGGTGCTGATAGAGTGATTACAATGGATTTGCATGCTGCTCAGATACAGGGTTTTTTTGATATACCTGTTGATCACCTATACGCTTCTCCAGTTTTTTTAAAACATATTATGGATCTAAAAATTCCCAATCTTGCTGTAGCATCTCCAGATGTAGGAGGGATCAAAATGGCTCGTGCGTATGCAAAGTACCTACACGCTGACCTTATACTAATTGATAAACGTAGGCCAAAGCCAAATGTTGCTGAAGTTATGAACATTATTGGTGAAGTGAAGGATAAAAACGTTTTGATTGTTGATGACTTAATAGATACAGCAGGAACTTTTGTTAATGCTGTGGAAGCCTTAAAGACAAAAGGTGCTCTTGATATTTACGGTGCTTGTGTACATCCAATACTTTCTGGTAATTCTTTAGACAGAATAACAAATTCCTCAGTTAAAAAAATTTTTGTTTCCGATACAATTCATATTGCAACTGAAAATCCAAAAATTGAAATAAAGTCAGTAGCTTCAATCTTTGCAGAAGCAATAATCCGGACAAACAAAAACGAATCCATAAGTTCACTTTTTGAAATAATATGAGAATTTTATTCTACTTAATTATGTTAAATAAATGAGTTAATAATAAATTAAACTGAGGAGATAAAAAGATGATTATTGATATTGTAATGCCTAAAATGGGCGAATCTATAATTGAAGGTACAATCTTAAAGTGGTTAAAAAAAGTCGGTGATAAAGTAGAACGCGATGAACCTTTATTAGAAATATCAACTGACAAAGTAGATACAGAAATTCCTGCTCCGGAAAGTGGGATAATAACTGAAATTTTATATAATGAAGGCGATACTGTTGAAGTTGGAAAAGTACTTGCAAGAATGAGCACAGAAGAAATAGAGATTCCCACTCAACCGCAATCTCAGGCGACAATAAAAGAAGAAAAAAAAGAACCCTCACCTGTAGCTCAAGTAGAATCGAAGTCAATTGTTGAGGATGAAGTAAAACAATTATCCGATACGGGAGAACAATTTTTTTCACCACTTGTATTAAATATTGCCAAACAGGAAGGCATTTCACTTTCTGAGTTACAAAAGATAAAAGGATCTGGATTAAACAACAGGGTAACAAAAAAAGATATTCTTGAATATATTAAAAACAGGACAAAAGTTACATCCTCTCCTTCATTAACCGAAACTGGAAAAGCAATAGAACACAAATCACCTGTAAAGTTAGATCAATTCAAGCCAATTGTAAACTATAATGAAGAAGGTATATCAGTACTGGAATTTGATAATGTAAGACAAAAAATGGCAGAACATATGGTTGCGTCTGTGAATATTTCCCCACATGTAAATGCCATTGCAGAAGTCGATCTTTCAAAAGTTGAACAAATCCGTACCCAATTAGCACCTGAATTCGAAGCTAATGAAGGTTTTAAGCTTACTTATATGCCATTTATTGCCGATGCTGTAATAAAAGCATTAAAAGATTTTCCACTTGTTAATTCAGTCATAGATGATTCTGTTTTACCATTTAGAGCTGTAACTAAAAATAAAATTCATCTTGGCTTTGCAGTTGCAATGGATAATGGTGGTTTAATAGTTCCAGTTATAAAGGATGCTGATGCTAAAAATCTTGTAGGACTTGCACGTTCAATAAATGATCTTGCAAAACGTGCACGAGTTAAGAAATTAACACTTGATGAAATTCAGGGTGGAACCTTTACAATATCCAATTATGGAGTATTTGGTAATATTATTGGGACAATGATAATTAATCAACCTCAGGTTGCAATTCTCGGAATAGGTGCCGTTAAAAAGCGCCCAACTGTGCTTGAAACTTCCGAAGGGGATTTCGTTGTAATTAGACCTATGGTGTATTTAACATTATCATTTGACCATAGGCTAATAGATGGAGCACTTGGAGGTAAATTTGTTATGAGAGTTGCACATTATCTTGAAAACTATAAACTTTAATTCTCAAATAAAAATATAATTATGGAAAGCACAACCAGATGTCCAAAGTGTGGTTTTGTTTCCAGTTCCTATTTTGCTGTTTGTCCCAATTGTGGGTATAGCTTTCTACAGGATCAACCACCACAACAAGTTCCATATCAACAACCCCAAACGCAATACACTTATAAACAATTTCAAACACCAACTCGAAAGTCAAAAACAGGAATAATTATCGCTTTAGTAATAGTCTTTATAGTTTTTGCACTTGGAATAGGTACTTATATAGCAATTAAGGTAGTAACAAATATTTCCAAAAAAACAACAACTGAAGAAACTTTTACAAAGGATAGCAAAAACATCTCTGATACGACATTAAAAGCAAGAAAAACCACATCAGAAAAAGAGATTACAAGATTAGATAATAAAAGAAAAGATGAGGAAGAAGCATTAAAAAGAAAAGAATTAAACAAAAATAAAATTAGACGTAATAAATAAGTAGTTATTTATTACCGTATAAAATAGTTTCCACTAACTCACAAAGTATATGGCCAATTGTTATGTGAGTTTCCTGAATCCTCTGAACATTCTGTGAAGGTACACAAATTAAATAGTCACAAAGGTTTTTCATCTTGCCACCTGTTTCTCCCAATAAACCTATTGTAACAATATTTTTTTGCTTTGCAGCATTTATTGCACGAATGAGATTTTCAGAATTCCCACTTGTTGAAATACAAATCAGTGCATCACCTTCAACACCTAAACCTTCAACTATGCGTGCAAATACATTTTCAAAGCCAATATCATTCCCCCCAGCAGTTAAGACAGAAGAATTTGTAGTCAGGGCAATAGCAGGAATTGCTGGTCTATCTACTTCACGCGAAAGTCTAATAGTAAATTCAGCTGCAATATGTTGACTATCAGCAGCACTTCCACCATTTCCACATAACATCATTTTTTTACCTGTTTTAATGATTTCCACAAGTACATTTGCTATGTTCACAATATCAGTAAGACAATGAGAAATGGTTAATATTTTGGTATGTCCACTTTCACGTAAAGATTCTTCTATAAATTTTTCCTTATTAATCATAAGTGTTTTATTATTTTTTGTACTATTTTTTCAGTGGTACCAAGTTTTTCCTGAAAGATTTTTCCACAATTTGTTTTAATTACATCACGATAACTTTTATCTGAAAGAAGATGTCTTATAATTTTATAAAATTCATACTGATCTTTTACAACAAACCCACAACCAATTTTCTCCAGATACTCATTTTCATCTGAATTTCTAACAAGACTCGAATAAATTACAGGTACTCCAAAAACTACTGGTTCAAGAATATTATGGAGACCTGATTTAAAACCACCACCAACATAACTAACATAAGCTATTGAATAAAGTTTCAGTAAATTTCCAACTGTATCAACAAGAATAATATTTTCTCCTTGATAATTCTGAATTTTAGAGAGCCTAATTACTTTAAGATTTTCATATTTAGTAATTATATTGCGTTCTATAATTGCAAGCTTAGTCTCCTTCGGTTCATGAGGCACAAGAAAAGTTAGTAAGTTAGGTTCATATTTTACTATTTTATTTAAAACAGGTAGTATAAGTTCCTCATCTTCTTTCCACGAACTGCCAACAACAAAAACCTTTTTATTTTCCAAAACTTTAGATGGGATGATTTTTTCAATATCTTTAGGAGATATTTTCTTTGATGCTTGAAAAACTCTTTCATATTTCGAATCACCAACTTTGAAAATTACATCAATTTTTTTCTTAAATTCTTTCTTATAATACTTTTCATCATTATCATCTATTACAAAAAACATATCCACAAGATTGTAGAGAGTATGCTTAAAAGAACGTATAATAGGTAATCTCCAACCCCAATTTTTTTCATCGTATCTTGCATTTGCAATTACCACAAAAATATTTCTTTTTTTAGCAAGATATAAAAAATTAAACCATAAGTCATATCGCATTAGAATTATAACCTTAGGATTTAAAATATTTAGAAAACGTTTAGCATTCACATAAGAATCAAATGGTAAATATGTTATATTTTTATTTTCTAAGTATTTTCCAGAATTATTATACCCGGAAGGAGAAAAAAAGGAAAAGACTATATCATAAGATTTTTCTTTAAAGACTTCCGCAAGAGGAATTGCTTGCTGGAATTCTCCAAGTGAAGAGCTATGAATTAAAATAGTTTGTGGGTTATTACTTAATGCAAGTTTACTCCTTAAATCTTCAAAAAGAGTAACTCTACCTTTAAAACCTTCCCTTATTTTATAGTTAAAAATTGATAAAAACTTAAAAACAATCCATAGGACTGGAACTAATATTAAATTGTAAATTACAAACCAGAACTTAAGCATAGGAATCCTATACTTCCATTATCTCTTTCTCTTTCCGCTCAAGAAGGTCATCAATCTCCTTTATGAACTTATCGGTCAGTTTTTGAAGTTCTGCCTCAGCATGCTTTCTATCGTCTTCAGAAATGTGTTCTTGTTTTTCAATTTTTTTCAATCTTTCCATTTCATCGCGTCTGATATTTCTAACAGCAACTCTTCCATCTTCAGCCATTTTTTTAACAAGTCTTACCAGTTCTTTTCTTCGCTCTTCAGTTAATGGAGGAATGGGAATTCTAATTAAGTTCCCATCATTTGTAGGATTTAGTCCAAGATTAGAATTCAATATAGCCTTTTCAATATTGGGAATTACAGACTTATCCCATGGTTGAATAGTAATAGTATGAAAATCAGGTGTACTTAAATTTCCAACCTGATTAAGGGGAGTAGGAGTTCCATAATAATCAACTTTTATACCTTCAAGAAGTCCAATAGAAGCCTTGCCAGTTCGTATTTTAATAAATTCTCCTGCAATGTGCTCAACGGCTTTTTTCATTCTCTCATTTGCTTCTTTAAGTATATCTTTTATCATAAGTAATTAATTAGTTTATTAAAGTTCCTACTTTTTTTCCAAGAATTATTTTTTTAAGATTACCTTTTACATTCATATCAAAAACAATAATTGGAAGATTGTTTTCCCTACACAATGTAATAGCAGTAAGATCCATAACTTGTAACCCCTGACGAATTACTTCATCATAGGTTATATGATTAAACCTCTTTGCTTTACTGTTTTTTTCAGGGTCAGAATCATAGACTCCATCTACACGAGTCCCTTTTAAAATTATGTCAGCTTTTATTTCAACAGCTCTTAAAGCAGCAGCAGTATCAGTAGTAAAATATGGTTCACCAGTACCAGCAGCAAATATAACTACACGTTCTTTTTCCATATGTCTTACAGCACGTCTGATTATTAAAGGTTCTGCTATTTCTTCCATTTTAATCGCAGATTGAACACGTGTAAAAATCCCTCTATGTTCAAGTGCATTTTGTAATGCTAAAGAGTTAATTACTGTTGCCAGCATTCCCATCTGGTCTCCTGTAAATCTATCAACACCTTGTTGAACTGCTGATAAACCACGGTAAATATTTCCACCTCCAATTACAACTCCAATTTGTACTTTATTTAAAACAACTGAAAGTATTTCATCGGCAAGATGCTCAACAACAACTGAATCTATACCAAAGCTTTGTTCACCCATTAAAGACTCACCACTCAACTTGAGAAGAATTCTTTTATATTTAGGTTTCACATTCTTTTGTTTATATATAAAAAATACTCCTCTAATTTAAAAAAATTAAAGGAGTATTTATATTCATTTCTTTTTAACCTAATTGAAATCGGACTATAGTAACTACTTCAAGAGTAGTATTGTTTGTATTATTGAATTTTTTTATAAATTCACCGACAGAAACATTTTGATCTTGGATATATTCTTGTTCTAAAAGACAGTTTTCCTGATAGAATTTTTCTATTTTATTCTTAACGATTCTTTCAATAATTTCGGGAGGTTTTTTACTATCGCTTTTAGCTTGCTCATAGTATATTTCTCGTTCTTTTTCGATTACTTCTGGATTAACTCCAGCGCGATCTATAGCAATTGGGTTCATAGCAACTACTTGCATTGCAATTTTTCTACCAAGTTCATTAGCTTGTTCTGTATAATTTCCTCTTAAACCAACCAGTGCTCCAAGCTTGCTCCCAAAGTGAATATAGGAAGAAATAAAACCGTCAGGAATATTTAAATATTTTACTCTTTTTAACTCAATTTTTTCTCCAACTTTTCCCATCATCTCATCAATTGTATCCTGAACAGTTAAACCATTTGAAGTTTTAGCATTCAATATCTGGTTTACATCATCTGTACCTGCTATCAAGGCAGCATCTGCAATATCTTGAGCAAATTTCTGGAATCCTTCACCTTTTGAAACAAAATCAGTTTCACAGTTTACTTCAATAATAACAGCTGATTTTTTATCATTACTAATAGCTGACTTAATAGCACCTTCTTTTGCTATTTTATCAGCTCGTTTTGCTGCCATCGCTGCACCTTTTTTTCTAAGATATTCGATAGCTTTATTTATATCACCATTTGATTCAATGAGAGCATTTTTACAATCAGCCATTCCGGCACCGGTTTTCTCTCTTAATTCTTTTATAAGATTAACTGAAATTTCCATAGTTGTTATATTTTTATAATTCCATTTTTTCTTTCATTTCTTCAGATTCATCAAGGGCTCGTGTTTTAGCAGCTTCTACACCTTCCTTGACAGCATCTGCTATTGCGGTAGTAATTACTTCAATTGATTTTACAGCATCATCATTAGCTGGAATTGGATAATCAATTAGATCCGGATCACAGTTAGTATCAACAATGGCATAAATTGGTATGTTCAGTTTTCTAGCTTCATCAATAGCTATATGTTCTTTTCTAACATCAACAATATAAAGAGCACTTGGTAACTTTGTCATATTAACAATACCGTTAAGAACTTTTTCAAGTTTTTCTCTTTCCCTTATAAGTTTTAATCTTTCCTTTTTAATTAATTTTTGCATAGAACCATCAATTTCCATTCTTTGCAAAGTGGTAAGTTTTTTGATGCTCTTTCTAACAGTATTAAAATTTGTTAACATTCCACCAAGCCAGCGTTCTGCAACATAAAATGCACCACATTTTTGAGCCTGTTCTTGAATTATAGCTTTTGCTTGCTTTTTTGTACCAACAAACAGAATTGAATTACCTTCTGCAGCAAGTTTCGAAATAGAATTACAAGCTTCTTCAAGTAAGGCAAGAGTTTTTTTCAGGTCAATTATATGGATTCCATTACGCTCCATAAAGATGTATTTTCTCATTTTTGGATTCCATCTTCTGGTAAGATGACCAAAATGAGCACCTGCCATTAAAAGATCTTCGATTTGTACTTTCATTGTTTTTCTCCTCTATTATTCAAAGCCTCACTTACCTCAATTGTGTAATATATCCTTGCGGTATTAAATGTGGGCTTTTGTTATTCTTCTATTCCCTTCATCTCTTATTTCACATTCCATTACGGAACACGGGTGAAATAAGATCCAGGAATATGTATTTTTTAATTTATAAAAATTATCTCTTTGAAAATTGAAATCTCTTACGTGCTTTTGGCCTTCCGTATTTTTTACGTTCTACCATACGTGGGTCACGAGTAACCAATCCTTCTGCTCTAAGAGCAGGTTTCAAGTCTGGATTATTAGCAATTAAACCCCTTGCAATCGCAAGTGAAATAGCTCCAACTTGTCCTGTTACTCCGCCGCCCTGAACATTAGCTTTTATATCATAAGAACCTAACATATTTGTAACCCTTAAAGGCTTAGTTGCAATATCTATGAGTGCTTTACTCTTAAAGTAATCAAAAGCATCTCGATCATTTATAGTTATCTTTCCAGAACCGGATTTTAATATTACTCGTGCTACTGCAGTTTTTCTTCTTCCTACATATACTGGTGTTTTTACCGCCATTTCTTATTAATTCCTTTTAGGTTCAAAAATTTATTAATTCAGGTTTCTGAGCTGTATGTGGATGTTCAGGACCTCTATAAACTTTAAGTTTTTTAATTAGTGTTCTTCCTAATCTATTTTTGGGTAACATTCTTTTAACAGCAAGTTCTATCACACGTTCAGGTTTTGTTTGAATTAACTCTTTAAAAGTTGTAATTTTTTGACCACCGGGATATAAAGAATGTCTTTTATAGTCTTTGAGTTCTGCACGTTTTCCAGTAACTTTTACCTTCTCAGCATTAATTACAACAACCCAATCACCAACATCAGCATTTGGAGTAAATTGAGGATTATGTTTACCTCTTATCCTCTTTGCTATTTCGCTGGCAAGTCTTCCCAAAATTTTATTTTCAGCATCAAATAATACCCATTTGTTTGGGTTGTTTTTTGATGTTGCAAATTTAGTTGTTCGTATTGATTTACTGATAGCTGTCTTCATAAAATTTAACTTAAACTACAAAGTTATCAGTTTTTAACTTTAAAGTCAATGTAATTTATCCCCCTAAACTACCTCTTCTAACTTTATTTTTTCTTTTCCTTTCTTCAACAAGTACAAAATCAAGTTTCCTGGTCTCTATATCAGCTGAAATAAGAATTACATTAACTTTATCCCCTGCTCTGAAAACTCTACCTGTATTTGTCCCCACAGCACAATAATTGCTCGAATCATATACATAATAATCATCAGTAATATCTCTAAATCTTACCATACCCTCAACAAGATAATCTACAAGCTCAATAAACATTCCATATTCAACCATCCCTGATATTATTCCCTCAAACGAATCTCCAACTTTTGATGACATAAATTCAATTTGTTTAAGCTTGGTTGTTTCACGTTCAGCATTTACTGCCTGTTGTTCCATATAAGAGCTGTGTTTACATATATCTTTAAGGACCTTTCCGTATGAATTAATTTTCTCATATATCTTTCTATCTTTAGGATTTTTGCTAAATTTTATATAAAGCTCTATTAAGCGATGGACTACAAGATCAGGATATCTTCGTATAGGAGAAGTAAAATGAGTATAATTCTTAAAACCAAGCCCGTAATGACCTATATTAACTGGTGTATAAATGGCTTTAGCCATTGCTCTAATTAATAAATCGTTAATAACCACGCCTGCAGGGTGATTTTCAACAGCTTTTAATAACTGCTGTAAGTCATCTTTATTTTTTAAATCTATCTTAAAGCCAAACTGCTTTATAAATTCAGAAACCCTTTCCAGTTTTTCTTGATCAGGGTCATCATGTACACGATATATAAAGGGCAAATTTTTCCTAAATCTTTTAGAGAGATTCACAACAAATTCTGTGACACATTTATTTGCAAGCAACATCATTTCTTCAACAATTCTCATTGATTGTAACCGTTCTTTAATTCTTATATCTCTAATTTTACCATCTTTATCAAAAAAGAATTTTACCTCAGGTGAATAGAAATCAAGGCTTCCTTCTTCAATTCGCCGTTTTGTCATCTTCTTTGCAATTTTATTCAGTAATAGAATATCTTTTGCAAATTTCCCTTTTCTCTTTTTTATTATTTCCTCTACCTCTTCGTAAGTAAATCTCTTTTTGCTCTTTATAATGGATTTTATAATTTCATATTCCTTAACCTCAAAATCTTTGTCCATCTTTATAAATACAGATATGCAGAGTCTGTCTTCATTTTCTTTTAAAGAACATATTCCATTAGAAAGGACTTCTGGTAACATTGGATTAACTGTATCAAGCAAATAAACACTTGTTCCTCTTTTTAAAGCTTCCCTATCAATTGCTGAACCTTCTTTAACATAGTGGGAAACATCCGCAATGTGAACTCCTATAATATATTGACGATAAGGTTCTTCTTTTATTGAAATGGCATCATCAAAATCTTTTGCATCATCTGGATCTATGGTAAAACAATCAAGTTCACGAAGGTCAATTCTGTTTTCTTGAATTTTAACAGTTTTGTAAATATTGTTTGCTTCACTTAGTACTGCTGGAGGGAACATTGTATTAAATCCATACTTAACCAAAATTGATTTAATTTCTGCCGACATATCTCCACTTTTACCAAGCACTTCTATAATTTTACCTTCAAGATCACTACCTCCAAAAGTAATATCTTCTGGATTTAAGATTTCGCATACAACTTTATCTCCAACTTTAGCTTTACCAATATTTTCATGGGAAATATAAATATCATTCTTTACAATTTTTGAATCCGGTCTAACAAAGGAAAAATATCTGTCAGTATAAAATCTCCCTACAACAAATTTCATTTCTCGATTTATAAAACCCTTAACTCTGATTGATTTTCCTCCCGAACTCACTGAAAGTCTAACTAAATCTCCTACTTTAACTTGTTCCTTATTAAAATCCCTTGTTATAATTTCATTTGTATCCTTCGAACATATTACAAGTCGTCCCCTTTCATCGAGATCCACATAACCTTCCATCTCCTGCATCTTATAATCAAGAAAATAGAATTTGCCTTCTTTTTTAATTAATCCATCACTTTGAAGTTTTTTGAGAATATTTTTAAATATTGAACGTTTGTTCCTTGGTAAAGATAAAATACTTGCTATCTGTCGTATAGTAAGTTTCCCTTTTCTTTTTAGGATTGACAAAATTTCCTGCGGGAGTTTCTTTGTTGAATTCAATTTTTAGAATTTAATTCTGTAAAATAATAAACCGCCTGTTCTACTGCTTGTAGAAAATCCTCTTGTTTCAGAATACGGATTAATAATTCTTTCAAACTGGACAACAAGGTTATTTGTGAGTGGTAATTTAAAAATTCTGCTTAATGGATATTCTATAGTAAAGTTAGTATTAGAAATATCCCTGAATACCTGCCCCCCAAATCTAATTGTAGCACCTCCTATTTCTGCAGTTAACCTTATATCTGTATCAGTAACAAGGTTTCCATTTGTACTTCCTTGATAATTTATATCAGCACTTAGCAGAAAAGGGACATAGGATTGTAATGTATTTGTTAGATATTGGGAAAGTAGTGAAGTTCCTACATTCACACCTACATTAGAAAATAAATTTATTCTTTGTTCTGCACTTAATTCATCCTTTAGTCTTCCAAAAATTATAAAGCTTAATGCTTCATCAGTTGGATCAGCTCCACCTACAGAATTTCCATTTACATAAACAGCCCAAGTTAACTTTGGTTTCAGTGTCTGTTCACGTACTTTTAGGCTTACCTCAACCTCTCGACTATATCTTGAATCATTAGGGTCAGATACAGTAGTTGTATAATCTCCATCTATAAACAATTCCGGATTAATTAATGGACCATTAAATAATATATAACCTGAAGCTTTGAAATTTTTATAAAATCTATAGTAGCAATTATCTTCAAGATCGACCCTCCCTCTTACTTGAAGTGAATCGTTTTCATAATTATCAAATATTAAATTTGCCATCACATTTCCATAAAATTCCTGGCCTGTTTTTTCATCTATAACAAGATTTACAAAAAGTTTACGTTCAGTTTGTAATCCAATTTTATAGTGAAAAGTTGTTGCCCCTTGAACATTCTCATTCTCACTTTGTTTTGGATAAAAATAAAAGTCAAATGGATCAAGTCTTCTTTTCTCCATAAACTTAACACTATCACGCAATCTATTAGCAATTAATACAATTGAATCTTTATTTATACTCAGAGAATCAAAAACTGTTTTATATTTAAAGTTATCAAAGTAAATGTTATACACTTCCTTTTCATAAGGAGGTATATATATTTTCCCATCTGTAATAGCAATGTTTCCAGACATATCAATACTATTACTATTACCACGAATTTTTAATGGTTGAGAACCTGTTTTACCATATAAATCACCATAGATATTAATAAGATTTTTACTAATAAGTTTATCCAGTATTTTAAAACTACCTGCAATTTCAATATCAAGATCTGTTAATTTCAAATTTGAAAGATCAACATACCCGTAAAGTACCCCTTTGTGATCTTCTTCGCCGGGAGCAGTTAAATTCATTTGTTCAATTAATAATTTCTGTTCTTCTGTTCCAAAATTTGCATTAAAGTTATATTTCATACCTGTCATATCAAGAACAAATGACCCTTTAGGAATATTCATTTTGCCACTGAGATATGGCTTGCGAACTTTTCCCTTCATATCAATATTTCCGAAAAGGTTACCCTGTAAAAAAGATATAACAGGTAAAAATTGCTCAAGTATTTTAATCTGGAAATTATCTGCTTTAATTTGTAAATCAATATTATTGTCCAAAAAACTTTCTGAATTCACTTCATTATCAGGATTCAAAAAATTACGCAGAGGCATTTTTCCCAATATTGCCAATTTCCCTTCACTATTAGGATTATAGAAACTAATTTCAGGTTTTAGTAGCTCATTTTTATAATCAATTATAGCATCAAGTCTTCCTAACTTAATTTTTTGCATACTTAAAAGATCAGTATTCATCTCAAGATATAAATGTGGGTCTTGTAATGTACCTTCAAATTTTAGTCTGAGCCTTCTAATATTGCCGGAAATAAGATTATCTTCATCTATAAATGGAGAATATAGAGATTGTAGTTTTGCAACTACAAGCCGATCTGCATTAATACTAAGTTCACTGTTGTTATTAAATGCGTAAAAACCTGTTATTTCGAATTTCTGTCGTAATTCTCCAAGTTTAAAATTTTCAAAAGAAATTACCCTCGTATTTAAGCTATCAATATATTTGGATGTAATAGATAATGGTTCTGGGTTAATTAAAGAATAATTCTGAAACCTTAATTTGAATCTATCTAAAGTAAATGATAAATTACGGTTTTCTAACTTTACATTTCCCAGTAAATTAAGTGTAAGATTTGTATCCTTCCTTCCTAAAACATAGAATCTGCCCATTTCATCTGAAAATGCAGTATTTATAGAAATAGTATCAAAGATATCCCCTTTTATTCCAAAAGTTGAAAGATTAAAATTTCCATTTATGTTATAGCTTATAGTGGTATCACTTTTAAACTTTTTAGAAACATTTAACCCTACTACTGCATCTTTAAATACAAAATTTGAATCTTTATAATGAAAGTCATTCAGTTTGCCCTTTAAAGTAAATGTAAAATCATTTTTAGCATTGACTACTTTACCTTCAACATCAGCTTTGAAAATAAAAGTACTGTCACGAAGAATTAAATTAATAGGCTTAAAATCTGATATTTTTAAATTATAATGGAAGTCAATATCCTCACCAATGATTGTATGCTCTCTTTTTGCTGAAGTATATGCTATGCTTGAAACTGAAGCTAAACTATCACTAACAAACCGTTTATTAATATCATCAATAATATAGTTAAAGTTATGTGTAATAATATCTCTTAAAGTTGAAATTGTAAATTTCCCTTCAGCAAAAAAATCAAGAAAAGTAGAATTAATTTTAATCTTTCTCGAATCTTGAGTCTGTTCAAAGTAAGCTGTTACAAAAGATCGTGGAATAAAATAATCTCGGTAGTGTGAAGGCTCAAATTTAAAGGAATAATTACCACGCAAGTTATCTATACTTGTACCTGTTCCATTAATCTCAAATAAAAAACTCAGGTTGCTTTTGTCTGTATTTTTACCTGTAATTGTTGAAACATCAAGTCTCTGGCATTCACCTGTTAAATTATATTTTAAATTTTCTTTATCCCTTAAATTAATCTCTCCCTTAAACTTTGTAGCAAGACTATTAGACTGATAGTTTATATCACAGTTTATAACACCACTATTATTCTCAATTTTCCCATCTGAAACTGTAATTTGTTGTCCATAAAAAACAGAATTGGTTACAGTGTATATACAGGTAGTCTTCATAGAATAAATATCAAAGCCTGTTCCTTCTATAATAAACTTTGAATTTATACGACTTTGAAAATCTTTGTTTTTTAATATTGAGCCTAGATTTACATTCTTTGTTTCTACTTGAGCTTGATATACAGGTAACTTACCTGAAATATTTAAGCGCCCGGAACCTTTAATTTCACCTGCATCAGTGGATAAATCAAATTGACTCTGGAAGTCTTGTGGTTCTCCGATAAATTTGATGTCTGCTCTTATTTTCCCAAGAAAACTTAAATCAGGTAAGGAAATACCAGGTAAAAGAACTTTTGGATCTTCTGCATAAAGAACACTATTCCGTAAACTAACATCAAGAAATAACTTTGAAGGATTGTTCAAGTTTTTAATTTTGCCTATAATATTTAGTTCAGTTTTTCCTCCATTTATCAAAAGTGTCTTTAACGAAAGATCAGAATATAAACCTTCAGCTAATAGATTTAGAGAATAAGTTCCTTTTATAAAGTCAAGTTCAGGTAAGAAAAATACAACCTGAGAAAAATCAAATTTGTTAATTTTAAGATCAATATAGATATTTTTATCTTTCAATTTTTCATATTCAAATTCTTCTGTAGATAAATCAAAATTATATAAAATTGCTCTTTTAATATTTATATTTCCATTTTGAGTTTGCAATTCAAAATCTGTTAGTTCAGTATTTTCATTTTTGATTAGTTTAGCATTCAGGGAAAGTTTTTTAACGTCTATTGGAGAATTAGAGTTGAAGGAAAGATGTTTTAGTTTTAGTTCTTTAATATTCTGAGAATACCTTATTCCAGCTTCTAAATTAATATTAACAAGCGACAGGAGCTCTGTTGAAAAGCTCTCAAGCATGGGAAAGCTAATATCTGCGCGCTCTTGATTTTCTTGCTTATTTGATACTATATAAAATTCACCAGAATTAATAAATATTTTTTCAGTTGTAATATCCCAGTCAAATTCTTTTTTTGTTGTATCAATTTTTTCAGTTTTTAGTAGAAGATCAAAATTCCAGAGTTTATTACCATTCCTATCATACACTTTTGTGAAAAACACACGAGGAGAAATCAAAGAGACATCGTTGACTGTAAGTTTCTTGTTGAATATTTGTCTAAGGCTGTATCGTAAATCAAGAGTATCAATTTTTAGAAGAGTATCCCTTTTAACAATTATATTAATATTATTTAACCTTAAATGATTTATAAGATTTCCTTCAATTGATTCAACATCTATATAGCACTCTTTTGTTAGCAGTTCTTTATTTATTTTATTCAGGACTATATTAAAGAGCCAATTTTTAAAAAATGTTGTTTGAAGTAAGATGATTAAAGAAATTAACAAAATACTAAAAGCAATTATAATATAGCTAAATACTTTGAAGATTTTCCGGATAAGACTTTTTTTAGTTTGTGATATTATCTTACCGGACATGCTCTGGTTAGAATCACCAATATGAAAATTATCTTTATTAGTCAATTGCTAAACTTATCCGGTTATCTTTTTAATTATTGCAGTAGTAGAATAATTATCCCAGTACGATAGACTTATTACACGTCCACCGTGAGATAAAACAACGTCTGAACCTACAATATCTTTAACTTCCCAATCACCTCCCTTTACAAGAACGTCAGGAATAATTAATTTAATTAATTCATAAGGAGTTTCTTCATCAAATATAATCACCCCATCAACAGGCTTCAAGTTATCCAACACCACTGCTCTATCCTGTTGCGAATTAATCGGTCTGTTATCACCTTTGATTTTCTTTACCGAACTATCTGAATTTACCGCAACAAGTAAAAAATCACCTAATTTTTTTGCTTCATTAAGATACTCAATATGCCCTCGATGTATTATATCAAAACAACCGTTTGTAAAAATCAGGATTTGTTTTTCGTTTTTTAACTTTTGCCTGATTGGTATAAATTCTTCTTTTGTTACTATCATTACAATTGATCAAAATTATTTATTAAAACATCTCTGTAAATTGGAACAATACCAACTTCTTCAACAACAAGCCCTGCTGCTATATTTGCAGTTGCAACAGCATCTTTTAGTGAAGCACCACCTGTCAAACAAACTCCAATTGTTGATATCACTGTATCACCAGCACCCGATACATCTGCAACCTTTCTTGCTCTGGTACTAAGTGACTCAATTTTTAACTTCCCATTATCAATTTTAAAAATTTTCATTCCTTTATTTCCAAGCGTTACTACTAAATTTTCACATTTTATCTTTTTTAATACTTCTTTCCCAAGTGCTTCTATTTCTAATTCATTCAGATTCTTTTTTCCAAATGCATCTTCAATTTCTTTTTTATTTGGTTTGAAAACAAATACATTCTTATATTCAAAGAAATTGTAGAACTTAGGATCTACTAAAACCTTTTTATTGTTTTTATTTGCAACAGATATAATATCCCTTATAAGTTTTTTTGTAAGCAGTCCTTTATTATAATCTTCAATAATAATTGTATCGAATTCATTCAGTTTATCACAGAAATATTTCATTACACTTTTATGAGTTTCAGGAGTTATTTCCTCACGAGTTTCGCTGTCTATCCTGATTAAATGATGTGAAGCTGAGATAACTCTTGTTTTACAGGTTGTTTTTCGATGTTTTTCAACAATTAAGCCTTCCGCATTATGATGAAAGTCCATAAGCAAATTACGAAGCATTTGACTTTCTGAATCATCACCAACCACTCCAATCAGAATCGGCTCAACACCAAGAGATTTAATGTTTAAACTTACATTGGCTGCACCACCAAGTTTTGGTTCTGTACGTACCAAATCAAATACTTGAACTGGAGCTTCAGGTGAGATTCTGCTTACATTACCTAACATATATAAGTCCAGCATTATGTCACCTATTACACAAATTTTCTTTTTGCTTGCCCGATCTAACGTTTTAATTAATTGAGATTTATTCATATTGTTAAAATAGTTTACATAAAAAGGTAATTCAATGGAGAATGGTGTCTTATCAAAAATTATTAAAAATAAAATCGAGGAAATGGTCAGCTTGATATCTTTGAGAAAAGAATACCTGTAATCCGTTTCTCGTAATAATATTATAAATATCGAGATTTGTCTTTGCTAATTTCTTTATATCTACATCAGGGAACATTGCAACTATATTACCAAGAGAAAATTCAACAGATAATGTATCCTTTTTATCTTTAGGATTTCTTGGTGGAATTTTTAATGAATCACGTATATTTAATATAGTACTTTCAGATTTTTCAGGTTGATAGTATTTTAAACCTTTAAATAAAGGGAGATCGCGATTATATTTTTTATCATAAACTTTGAGTACTAAATTGTATATTCCACTTTCAAATGGAGAAATAGAAAATCTTTTGGAATAGAATAAAATAGCAAAAGGTTCAAGTACTATGATATTTCGCATTCTGTTGGACTCTAAAAGCATTTCTACATTCATATTGGAAAATATTTTACGACTAACACTATAAACAATTGAGTCAGTCGTTATAGATTTAAGTTCTAAAGTAGCCCAGTATCTTTCAAATTCATAGTTGTTGTATTCTATACTATCAAGTATATACCTATCAACCGATTTCCAGTTTATAGTTACAGTCTGAGGATTAAAACCAAAATTTGTATTATCAACAAAATAATTTTCAATTGTAAAAAGTTTTCCAAAACTTATGATATTGGAATTCTCAGTAAGGCTATCAACTTCAGACGAAAGAAGTACAAGGCTTGTATCTCTCATAGGAGATTCGATCCCTTTGATATAAAATATTTTGTAATCGCCAATTTCTTCACATTTAAAATTCATCTTTTTCAATTTTTCAGCATAGTTATCACTTTTGACAACTACAACAGCAATTTTATTTTTCTGTAAAAAATTTCTTATATCAAGTACATTAGTTTCTTCTATTTCAGTTTTTACACCACCTTTAGTTTTTTTAACTATTTTCGAAGGAAAACCCTGAAATAAAAAAACAGAAGGTTTATTTGACAAAGTCTGAACTGCAAATATATCATAGAAACCTTCAACCTCCTGAAAGTATATCTTTTCATTTGCACCTAAATCATTCTTTGTAACATAGCTCCTCAATAATTTCCCCGTTTCATAAGTGTCGTCTCTAAAAGCATGTGGGTAGTAATAACACCATATAAGATTTATTAAGCTTACCACAAAAAGAACACTTACAGCAACCCATTTTCTGAATTGAAATATTTGATAAACTGCAAAAGGTATAAACAAAAGTGAATTAATAACAATGTAACGTGATATAATGTTAGTACCACCAGTTCCAAGAGTACCCTGAATAATTAAAAGTATAAGTTCAAGAACATTGAAGAGTAAGAAGTAATTAACAATAGTATCGAACTTTTTTTCTTTACTAATGAAATTTTTTATTGTGTGCCAGACAACCTTCAATGAAAGGATAGTAATTATAGGAGCAATATATAAAATAAAAATTGGATACTGGATTAATCTTTGTAAAAATTTGACTGTGTTATATTCCTCATAAATTCTGGATGTTTCTTTTGCAAAGAAAAAAGGATCCTTGTAATCAATATAATTAAGAACTATCCAGAAAATAATTGTAAGAAAAGAAATAGCAGAAATTAGTATATCTCTAACAAGATGACGGTCAAAATCTATAAAATTTCGTCTGTGTTTAAGAATTACTAAAAAAACAAATACTCCACTAAAAATCCATCCCTCATATCTAAATAAGTTTCCTAAAGCAAAAAATATAGAAGACAATAAAAGTGAAGAAATTTTGTCTGTTTTTTTCCAGACAAGAAAGTAATAAATCCCTCCAATAACGAAGAAGAAAAATATTGGTTCAGGTAAACCGGAAATACTTAGCCATACTTGAAACTGAAATAAACTAAAAATAAGGGCAGAAAAAAAAGCAACTTTTTTATCAAATGTTAAATCAATTATATTATAAAAATATACTAAACTTAAAGCCGAAAAAGTAATATTTACAAATAACACAGCAAGAAACAAATCCTTAATAAAAAACATTACTATTCCATTTATCCAGAAATGCCCTGATAACCAAACCCCTGAATATAGATTTGGATTTTGTAACCACTCATAGGATTTAACAGTTCTACAATAATCATCAGCCGATAACCACATAAAACCTGAGTTCAACACTGAAAGTTGAACAAGAAACTTGATTATCAAAAGAATCAATATTGACAGGAATTTACTTGCAAGTATTCGGGATGTATATTTTTTTAGTATATGTAAATAATCAATGATCACTTTGATAGTTTTATTCTGAAGATACTGCCCTGTTCTATAACCGAGTCATAGAGAATAAGTTTGCCTTTGTGATAATCATCTATAATCCGTTTTGCGAGACTCAACCCAAGTCCCCAACCACGTTTTTTAGTTGAGAATCCAGGACGAAAAATATCTTTTTTGTATTTTTTATCTATACCCTTTCCTGTATCCTTAACATCAAGAATAATTTCTTTACCTCTTTCTTCAACATTAATTTCAATTGTACCAACTGGTTTATCAATAGCATCAATAGCATTTTTCAGCAAGTTTTCCAAAACCCATTCAAACAATTCTTTATTAACCCTTGCATGAATATCTTTTGAACATTTCACTTTCACATCAATTTTTTTGGAAACTTTACCATCTGCCGAAATTAAAGATGGAATTCTTCTTTCAAGATATTTATATACTTCATTAATTATATTACAAAGGTTTTCACTTTGTAATGTAGGTTCAGAACCAATTTTAGAGAAGCGGGTAGAGATTTTTTTCAGTCTATCAAGGTCTTTTTCTATATCATCAAGAATTTCTCTATACATTGGATCTCCCGGACTTGTTTCTCTTAAAATTGCAAGCCAACCCAAAAGTGAAGTTAAAGGCGTTCCAAGTTGATGTGCAGTTTCCTTTGATAGACCGACCCAAAGGTTGCTTTGTTCATTTTTCTTAATATATGAAAAGGCAACATAACCAAAGATAACAAACAATCCACCTATTGCAAGTTCAATAAATGGAAAAAGTTTTAGTTGAGTAATTAATGAAGATTGACCATAGTTCAGGTGGTATATTACTATAGAATCCCTGTATATAACTTTAATTGGTGGATTAATTTCCCTCATTTCTTTAGCCAAATTCAATAATCTACTTTGAATTTCTGTTTTTGGAAGAGTAGAGTCAATCTCAATATTCTTGTGAAATTCCACCCTGTCATCATTTCCATTGGTTGCTATAATTGGAAAGTCTATTTGAGTAAGTATTTCATTAAATATAAAACTGTACTCCCCTGAACCAGAAGTATCATTAGCAATATATTCAAGAGATTTAGCATATAGTTTTGCAATTTGGGTCTCACGTTTCTGTATCCTATTTACCAGCATTTGCGTTGCAAACAAGATAAAAATTGCTATTAATACTCCAACAATTACCAGTATTGTCTTAATACTTTTTGAGCCAAATTTATTCATTACATTAATGAATTTATTAATTTAATTTCTTTCTCAATGAATAAATATACAAAAAAAACAAGAGTAATAATAATCAGCTCTTTAATCTTGCTGATATTAAGTTTTATGCTCTCAATGACAGTTGGCAGTTTCCAAATGTCCTTAGTTGATGTTTTTACTTTTTCTTTTTTACAAGATGATACAGCAAAAAAGATTTTTCTTGATATTAGACTTCCAAGAATTTTAAATGCTCTTTTTATAGGTGCAGCACTGGCATGCTCAGGTAATATCCTCCAGTCACTTTTACAAAACAACCTCGCAGAACCCGGTATAATAGGTATTTCTGCCGGTGCCGGGCTTGGTGCAATTATAATGTTTTTAATTCCCAACTTTTCAACCTACATATTGCTAACACCAGTAGCTTTTATCTTTGCAATGTCTACAACTTTCTTAATTTTTGCAATTGCAAAAGCTTTAACTACTAAATATACCAATTTTTTATCTTCAAACAAAATAATACTTGCTGGAATAGCAATTAATGCATTATTATCTGCAGCAAATGGGCTACTTCTCATAATAGCAGGAAAAGCAAATACCCAAATTATATTCTGGTTAACTGGAGGGGTTTCTGGAAAAGGTTGGTTCGAATTTTCATTTTCAGCTCCATTTATAATAATAGGGTTAATTATTTCTTTATTAATAAGAAAAGAACTCGCTATATTAAGTTCTGGTGTGGAAATTGCTCAATCTCTTGGAGTAAGCACAAAAACAATTCAGATTATTTCTATCCTCACAGCATCACTTCTGGCTGCAGCTGCAGTTTCCGTGGCAGGTATAATTGTATTCGTAGGACTTATTATACCAAATATAGCAAGACTTATATTACAGGGAGATAATAAAAATGCAATTGCTATAAGTACGATTTTGGGCGCAATTTTTATGGTTCTATCTGATTTGCTTGCAAGAACACTTATAGCACCCGCTGAAGTTCCGGTAGGAATTATAACCTCCTTTATCGGAGCACCTATTTTTATATGGCTTATTATAAGAACTTCAAATATTGTTTAATATGATAACACTTACTGACACAATCGCGGCAATTTCAACTCCACTTGGAGAAGGGGGAATTGCTGTTATTAGAATTTCAGGGAAAGAAGCTTTCAATACAGTAGAAAAATACTTTTTCAAAGACTTAAAACGAAAGAAACACTTAAATATCAATACTGTTCCTTCTCATACAATACATTTCGGTTATTTTTTTAACGAGGATGAATTAATAGATGAAGTATTAATTTCTATTTTTAAAGAGCCAAATTCATATACAGGAGAAAACCTCGTTGAGATTTCATCACATGGTAGTACTTTAATAGCCAGGAAAATTTTACAAACCTTATTAAAGAAAAATGTTCGACTTGCACAGCCGGGAGAGTTTACAAAAAGAGCATTTTTAAATGGTAAGATTGATCTCTCTCAAGCAGAAGCAGTTGCTGATTTAATCAGAGCAAAAACGGATATTGCACATAAGTCATCACTGCAACAGCTTGAGGGCTCTCTTTCAAGGTATCTTCAAAATATTAGAAAAGATATAATTGATGCTATATCACTTGTTGAACTGGAACTTGATTTTGCTGAAGAAGACATTGAATTTTTACCCAAGACAAAGTTAAAAGATAAACTTATTACAATTAAAAATAATCTTAACAAGATTCTTGAAACATTTATAACAGGTAAAACCATACGTGAAGGTGTGCATCTGGTAATAGCAGGAAAACCAAATAGTGGCAAATCTTCTTTATTTAATCATTTGCTTCAGACGGAACGAGCAATTGTTACTGATATTTCCGGAACAACCCGGGACTTTATACAGGAAAATAGAATAATAAATGGAATACTTTTTAATCTTATTGATACAGCTGGATTAAGAAAATCAACAGATATAGTTGAATCAATTGGTATTGAAAAAAGTTATGAAAAAATTCAATCTGCAGACTTTTTATTGTACTTAATTGATTCTACTATTTCACACGAGTACATTGATGATGAATTAAAGTATTACAGGGAATCTTTTAATCTTGAAAAATCATTGCCGGTTCTTTCTAAAATTGATGCCTCAAATCTCAATCTTGAAGACTATAATCAAATTATCAAAATATCAATTTACGATGAAAAGAGTATTGATAACTTAAAAAATGCACTTACTCAGAAAATAACTAACACTTCATTGAAATTACAATCTGATGAAATTATTATTACAAATTTTAGACACAAGATATGTCTTGAAAATGTAGTGAATTCACTTTCAGCTGCTATTGATAGTATAGATAAAAATATGAGTGGGGAATTTATTTCTGTTGATTTAAGAAATGCCATTAATCATCTTGGAGAAATTACTGGAGAAGTAACCAACGAGGAAATCCTTAACAATATATTTCAGAATTTTTGTATCGGAAAATAAAAAAAAAGAGGCTGCTTTTTGAGACAGCCTCTCTACATTCCATTTTTTTTTAGCTTGTTTTACTTGATCAATATCAATTTTTTCATACTTGTAAATTCTCCGGCAGTCATTTTGTAGATATAGACACCACTTGCAAGTTTACTTGCATCAAAAATCAACTCATAGCTACCTGCATCTTTCTTTTCGTTCACAAGCGTAGTAATTTCTCTTCCTGACATATCATAAACTATAATTGTTACCAGTGTTGATTTCGGGACATCATACCTTATAGTTGTTATTGGATTAAATGGGTTTGGATAGTTCTGATAAAGAGCAAAAACTCGAGGTAATTCATTTTGTTGATTCGAAATTCCAACTATATTTGGAATAACACTATCAGGAGTACTGAAGTCACTTATTCTTTCATTACAGAATCTGTCTGCAGCTTTAACCCAAAAATAATATTTTATCCCATTTGGAAATTCATAACGAAATCCAGAACAAATAGCTATCCAGACTATAAAAATGCCCTTAATATACCTTGAATCACTATATACTTTATTGCTGTTGCATCCGTCACTTAAGCAACGGTTATATGAACATATAACGCAAGGTAACACATAATATAGTAATATGTGCAATTTAATAGCCCCTTTAATCAGTCCATACTATGTCTTTGAAAATACTTTCAAATCTTGAGAAAATAACGTGGTATTTGAAAAAATGTTTGGGTTTCCTTAGTTCAGATATAATTTTTTATAATTTACTATACTTTATCCTAACTTCATATATTCGTTCTACTCTATAAACATTTTAATAGATCTGATTTTCACTTTCAGAATTCAAATTATAAACTTAGGGGTATTAATTTTTCAGTTTTTAACATAAACAATTAAAGTTATTTTGAGTAAAAATTCACAGGAGTTTATTTATGTCAGTAGTTATCACAGGGAAAAATCTCACCGTTGAAGACGTTTATAACGTTGCAGTATTGGGAGAAAAAGTAGAACTTCATCCTCAAGCTCTCGAAAGGATAAAAAAATGTCGAGCTTTTCTTGAAAAAAGAATTCAAGCAAAAGAAATAATGTATGGTGTAAATACCGGTATTGGAGAACTTGTCAACGTAGTATTAAATGATGATCAAATAAAAGAATTTCAAAAATATTTGATATACAATCATGCTGCAGGAATTGGTGAACCACTGCCAGTTGAAATTGTCCGTGCTGCAATGTTAACAAGAATAAATGTTCATGCAAACGGATATTCGGGTTGCAGACCAGAAATCACACAAACTTATGTAGAGATGCTGAATAAAGGAGTTACACCAGTAGTTTGTACTAAAGGAAGTGTAGGCGCTTGCGGTGATCTTGCTCCTATGAGTCAAATTGCTTTATCTTTACTTGGAGAAGGAGAAGCTTTCTATCAAGGAGAAAGAATGCCCACTTATAAAGCAATGGAGAAGGCTGGAATTTCAATACCTGGTTTACAAGCTCGTGATGGACTTGCAGCTATTAATGGTAGTAATGTAATAAATGGAATGGCTTGTTTACAAGTATATGAAATTGAGAGAATATTGAAACAAGCAGAAATAGCTGCAGCTATGACTCTTGAAGCCTTAATGGCAAATATGAAACCTTATGATGAAAGATTACATAAGCTAAGAGGATTTAAGGGAGCAATTACATCAGCTCAGAACATAAAACGTATAATTGAAGGTTCAGACCTTCTTGGAAAAGTTAAAGTTAAAGTTCAGGATGCATATAGTATGAGGTCAACGCCTCAAGTAATTGGTGCGGCAAGAGACCAGCTTAGATGGACTCGAGAACAGGTTGAGATTGAACTTAATGGTGTAGGTGATAATCCAATATTTCTGCCAGATGATGAAATTGTTTTAACTGGAGCTAATTTTCAGGGTTCTCCTATAAGTGTACCTCTTGATATGCTTGGCGCTGCGCTAACTATGGTTTGTGTACTCTCAGAAAGAAGACTAAACAGGTTGCTAAATCCCGCTTTAAGTGTAGGATTACCAGCATTTCTTACAAAAGGAGCAGGAATGTTTTCAGGACATATGTTAAGCCAGTATACAGCAGATATGTTAATTGTTGAGCAAAGAATTTTATCCATGCCCGCATCAATTCAATCCATTCCTGCCGCTGCTGATCAGGAAGATTTTGTAAGTATGGGTATGAATACAGCCCTTAAGACAAAACAAATTATTGAAAACTCTTATGGAATACTTGGAATAGAATTTATAGCTGCAGCTCAGGCAATAGATTTCAGAGATTATAAAGTAGGACGTGGGACTCAAGCAGCCCATAGAGCTGTAAGAAAGGTAGTAGAACACCTTGATGTTGACCGTCCTCTCTTTCGTGACCATAACAATATGATGCAAGCTGTTAAAAATCGCCAGATACTCTCAGCTGTTGAAAATGAAATCGGTGAATTAAAAGTTTACTAATGTTTGAAAAGAAACACCAGAAAATCATCAGTCGCCAGAAATTTAGGAAAAGATTGTTAATTGCTGTCTTGATTGATATTATTTTCTTGAGTTTTTCTCTTGTAATTGGTATTCTCGGGTATCATTTCTTAGGAGGGCTTAGTTTAGTTGATGCTTTTCTCAATGCTTCAATGATTCTTGGAGGAATGGGACCAGTTGATATATTGACAAACGATGCAGCCAAAATATTTTCTGGGTTTTATGCTCTTTATAGTGGTGTAGCATTTTTAACAAGTTTTGCCATTTTGATAGCTCCTGTTTTTCATAGATTTTTACACAAGTTTCACCTCGACAATAGCAATTCAGATTAAAAAACTTTAATCTTGCTTCCTAAGAACTGTTCAATTAGTTATGGATTGTTAAAATAGTTCCAATGATTTATTTTTTATAAAATTCAACAAAATGAACAAGTTTCTTAATGAAGCAGAGAAACCAACTCGACAACATTACAAAATTCTTCTGATGAGTTGGGCAGGTTGGGTTTTTGATTTTTATGATTTAATTCTATACACCTTTCTGATGATTCCTATTAAGTCTGAGCTAAAGTTAACTGACATAGAAGTGTCTTTTATATTAGGAGCAAGTTTGGCAGCTACTGCAATTGGAGGAATAATGTTTGGATTCTTATCAGATATTTACGGAAGGAAAAAAGTATTAATGTTGACTATTCTGACTTATAGTATTGGAACTTTCTTATGTGGACTTGCAAATTCACTCCCCTTTTTACTGGTTTTCCGCATAATTACAGGTTTTGGAGTTGGAGGTGAATGGGGAACAGGACAAACATATATAGGTGAAACCTTTCCTGCAAAAGTCAGAGGTCGCTTTGGAGCATTTATGCAAACAGGAGCACCAGTGGGAATTGCGCTTGCTTCAATTGTAGGGGGATATCTCGCACCAGTTATAGGTTGGAGAGCAAGCTTTTTTGTTTCTATAATTCCTGCAATACTTGTAATTTTTATTAGAAGACATCTACCAGAATCCGATATTTGGGAAGAGAGAAAAAAACTCCTTAATGATTCAGCAAATATTATCAGTACTCAAAGTATTGAAAGAAAAAATAATTTCTTATTGCTTTTTTCAAAAAATTACAGAACTCTCTTTTTACTTTCATTAATACTTGCTGTTTTAGATATGTCAGCATATTGGTTTACTTATTCATGGATGCCAGGCTATCTTCATACTGAAAGGAACTTTTCACTTGCAAAGTCAGCTATTTTTATGTTAATAACTCAAAGTGGTGGTTTCATTGGATATGCATCATTTGGATTTGTTGCTGATAAGCTCGGTAGACGCCCAGCATATACAATTTATTCATTTATAATGGCAATAGGTCTGTTAATGATTACAACTTTTTGGAATGTTATTGCTGCACAACAATATATTATTCTTGTGTTTATGTTTCTTGTAGGCTTAGGCACTGGTATGTTTGGCGGTTATGGACCATTATTTTCTGAATTATTTCCAACAAAGATTCGCAATACAGCTATGGGAACAGCCTTTAATCTCGCAAGGGGTGTACAGTTCTTCACCCCTGTAATTATATCCTGGGTAGCACAATATTATGGATTAGGTGGCGGAATTTCCATAGCTGCGTTTTTTGCAATACTAACTGGCTTATGGATTTGGACATTACCCGAGACAAAAGGGAGAAAGTTAACAGCTTTCATTGTTGAATAATTAAAATAATATTTTTAATTTACAACAGTTCATTTTAATAACCAAAAACCACAACAATGAAGAGAATAATTACACTCTTAAGTTTAGTTTACTTCCTTACCGCATTTTATCAAGCAAATTCACAAGTCTGTGTTGATTGTCACAAAAATGTAACTCCAAACATTGTTGCAGATTGGAAATTAAGTAAACATTTTGATAATGGAATCGACTGTTCAGTATGTCACGGTGAAAAACACACATCTGCCAATGATGTAGAAAAAGTTAACATTCCAACTCCAGAAACTTGTGGGCAGTGTCATGAAAACAGGGTTAATGAGTTTAAAAAAGGTAAACACGCTTTGGCTTGGGCTTCATATCAAGCAATGCCAACAACACATATGCAACCAATGGCATTAACAGAGGGGATGAAAGGTTGTGGTGGATGTCATAAAATTGGGGTTAAATCGGAAGAGGACATTAAAAAGCTTAAGAAAGAAGGAAGAAATACTTTTGGTACTGCATCATGTGATGCATGTCATACAAGACACGTTTTTTCTATTAAAGAAGCTAAACAACCTCAGGCTTGTATGACTTGTCACACTGGTTTTGACCATCCTCAATGGGAAATGTATTCAGGTTCAAAGCACGGTGTAAGATACCTGCTTAAACAAAGCGGTGTTATTAATGAATCAGCTTCTGGACCTACCTGCCAGGACTGTCATATGGTTGACGGGAATCATGAAGTTAGGACTGCTTGGGGCTTTCTTGCTGTTAGATTACCTTTACCTGAAGATAAGCAATGGATGGAAGATAGAGTCACCATTTTAAAAGCTTTAAACGTTCTCGATCCTGATGGAAAACCTACACCAAGACTTGACGTGGTTAAGATAGCAGATGTTGCTCGCCTAACACAAGAAGACTGGCAAAAAGAAAGAGATAAAATGCTCAATGTCTGCAATAGATGTCATTCAAGAAACTTTGCAGAAGGTGAACTAAAAAAGGGAGATGATATGATTCGCGAAGCTGATCGTATGATGGCTGAGGCTATCAGAGTTGTAGCTGAGCTTTATAAAGATGGAATAATAAAAAAGCCTGCAGGACAAATGTTTAATTTTCCTGATTTACTAACATTTCACGATGCTTCAACAACAATCGAACAAAAACTTTTTGTAATGTTCCTTGAACATAGAATGAGAGCTTTTCAAGGTACTTTCCATGCAAATCCTGATTATGCTTTATGGTATGGTTGGAGTGAACTTGTGAGAGATCTAACAGAAATTAAATATCTTGCTAACGAAATGAGAAAAAACAAATAATTCTCCAATTAATTTTTTTATATAAAAAGAAAGGCTGTCTCAAAAACAGCCTCTTTTTTTTCATCGGTAAAATTTTGCTAAATTAATAAGTATTTTTAATAATTTACTAAATTAAAAATTTGCAAATTTATTTATTCATCAAATTGATTTTTCTTCACTTCTGATGTTTCAATAGGAATTGGATAATTACCACTAAAACAAGCAGTACAATAATCAACCTTATCATTTTGAAATGGAACCGATTCTAAAAGCTTTTCGAGTGAAAGATAACCTAAAGAATCTACCCCGAGAAACTTTCTAATTTGTTCAACATCCTTATTCTGCTGGAAAGCAATTAATTCTTCTTTTGATGGAAAATCCATCCCGTAGTAGCAAGGAGATATTATAGGAGGTGATGTTATTCTTAAATGTATTTCTTTTGGTTTAGCTTTTCTTATTAACTCAACAAGAGATTTAAGGGTATTTCCTCTAACAATAGAATCATCAACAATTACAACCTTTCTACCCTCTAATACACCTTTTACAATGTTAAATTTAAATTTTATTCTCATCTTTCTATCATCATCTCCAGGTTGAATAAAAGTTCTTCCAATATAGTGACTTCTTATTAGTCCAATTTCGTGCTTTAAATTTTTATTATTCTTTATTGCTTCATTAAAGTACCCAAGTGTAGCAGTATTTGACGAGTCGGGTACATTAATAATTATAACTTTCTTCTCGTTTTCATCATCAGGATTATCTTTATCTGGAGGAGGATGTTCAATTGCAAGATTCATACCAATTTTCCTTCTCACTTTATCAACTTTTTCACCAAAGATATCACTATCAGGTCGCGAAAAATAAATATATTCAAAAATGCAAAATTTGTATTTAGGAGCTTCAGCAAAAATATAAGATTTTATTTTTCCAGTTTTAATAACTTCATTATCAATTACTATCATTTCACCAGGGATAACATCCCTAATATATTCAGCATTAATAATATCAAAAGCTGTTGTTTCTGAAGCAATAATAAAGCTATCACCAAGTTTCCCAATTGCCAAAGGCCTGAATCCAAGCGGATCTCTTGCTGCAATCAGTTTGTTATCACTCAAAATACAAATTGAGTAAGCACCTTTAACTTCACAAAGTGCATCAAGCACTTTTTTCTCAATTGTTTTAGCTTTACTTTTAGCAATCAAATGTAGAAAAATTTCACTATCGCTTGTTGTCTGAAAAATTGTGCCCTCATCCTCAAGCCTACTGCGTAAGTGCAGAGTATTAGTCAGGTTTCCATTATGAGATAAAGCTAAATTTCCACCTTTAAAGTTAACTTTAAAAGGCTGAATATTATTTCTTCTTCCTGAAGCACCTGTGGTAGAATATCTATTATGTCCTATTGCTGAACTCCCTCTTAGTTCTTCAGTAATAATCTTCTCATTCTCAAAAACCTCAAGAACAAGTCCCGAACCTTTATGAATTGCAAATCGATGTTTACCGGTTATTTCATCAAAATAACAAGATACTATTCCTGCTGCTTCCTGACCACGATGCTGTAAGGCATGAAGTCCGTAATAAGTTAATACTGCTGCATTAGGATGATTGAAGACACCTACAACACCACAGTTTGAGTGAATAGATTTATTTGGCCTAAAGCATTTACTACAATTTTTACTCATATAATTTTCTGACTCTGATATGATTTGAAAAAATCCATGCTTTCTCTCCAAGCCAGCACTCTACCCTATAATTACCATCTTCTTTTACCTTTACACCATTGCCAATCCCGTCGAACTCTGCATAAACTTCTCCATTACGGCGTAATATAATATGTGCTGATTTTGGTAAAAAAATATTAAATATTATGCTTTTTTTAGAATCACTCTGCATAATTATATCATCACCAATATTATAAAGTTTATCATCATATTCAGCAAAAAATCTAAATCCATGTGCGTCTCCATAATAATAATTAGTAATATAAGATCTCCCTTTACGTAATGCTTCTATAATTAACTTCTTGTAATTTGAAAAATTGGCTTCATTATCTTTTTCAATCTTCTCATCAAGTAAAACATTAGTTCTAATAGATCTAAATAAAACTTTATATGGAAAAACTTCAAAAACTGGGAATCCCATAAAGGTTTGTTTGTGTGCATGTGCATCAATACTACCGATAGCAACAACTTTACGGTTTATATTTAAATTGTCCCATTTTTTAACAGCATCTGGGTTTGGAGCAGTTATAGATTTTAATGGATGAAGAAAACGTTGTATTTTATTTTTTTCATTTAAACCTTCAATCCATTCACTCATATGATTCCATATTTCGATCCCATCAAAATCATTAATTTCCCAATTGAGCCAGGGATAAGCAGGATGCTCCGGGAACTGATTGCGTTTTTCAAAAGGATGGGCTATAAAACCAACGCCTCCTTTTTCTCTAACAATTCTAACGTATTCTGAAGCTGGAAGGTTATTTCCTAACTCACCATTTGGTAACACACGATACGTTCCTACCAGTTCATTAAGGCCAAGTACAAGATAATGGTTTTTGTTATCTATATCATTTACTTCGTAACCTATTATTAACATTGCATTGTCAAAAAATTTTTCAAAACCCTTATCTTTGGCAAGCAAAGTATTGTGATCAGTTAGAATTACATAGTCGAGACCTGCTTCATTAGCATATCTCATTATTTCTGGAACTGTTCCGGTTCCATCAGAAAAAGTCGAATGAACATGAATAACACCTGAATATTCAAACATTGGTCATAAAATTTAATTATATATCTTAAACAATCTTTTGTCGTTTTTTGTTTATGAAGGACATAGCAAGAATACCACCAAGAAAACCAAATATAGGATAAATTATTAAGTTTCCAAGAAGGTTGAGCAGAGCTATTCTAAAAGAAAACCCATACTTACTATATTCTTCAGAAAAACTCTGAAGCTGATTTAACACTTCATTTGGTAATTGAAAGCCGAATTCCTCGAAAGTTTTTATTCCTGCATCTATAGGATTTTCTCTTGTTATAATTGTTATAGCAAGTGTTATAATAGAAAGAATAATACCAGATAAAATTCCACTTAAAGCCCCAACAATACCTGCATCTTTAAAACTTATCGAATAGTTTATAGATTTTGTCTTATGATCCATATAAAAAACTCCAATCAATCCTCCAATCACAATTCCAGCACAACAAAAAAGATTGATTATACTAATAATAGGCATAACACTGATAAAAATCATTACGAATGCACTTAGAAAGATTGAGAAAATCCTTATTTTATTTATACTCATTCTGAAGTTTATTAATGTGTATTTCTTCAAAAAAATTTTTTAATCCCGGTAAAATAAAGAAAGGCAAAACAAATCCAAGGGAAAAACCAGTTACGAATTTAACTAAACTTATATATTTATAAACTGCTGTTAATTCGAGTAAAATATCAGTTATCATCAAAAGAACGGGTACTAAAAGTAGTAATACTGAAGGACTTTCATAATTTTTAAAAAAAGACTTCAAAAAAGGATATAAAAGAGTAGAAATCAAAGCGGCAAGATAAATTCCCTGACAGCGAAAACAAACTGGAAGTTTTCCTCCAAATAGATGAAAAGAACGACTATCAATTTGATGACATACAGCTCCAAACACAGAATACATTATAGAAAAATCGTCATTATAATTACAAGCAATCGGAAGCAGATAGATAAAAATATTAAACAGTAAGATGCCTAAAAGAAAAATGAAATAGGTAATGTGTTGTTTGAACATATTATAAAGATATTCTAATTAATTATTTATTAAAAGGTATAAAAAGTAAGACCATAGACAAAAATAATAAGAAAATAGTAAAAAATTAAATTTTCTATTGCTTTTGATGTAGTAGTTTTACATATTGCAGAAAACTATGTATTAAATTTCTTTTCTTAAAAATTAAAACCTACAGATATGAACATTAAAATCACTGCAAGGCATTTCAAGATAAAGGAGTCCCTTAAAAACTTTGCAACAGAAAAACTTGAGGACTTAATGAAATTTCATGAAAATATTCTTCATGCTGATATGATACTTTCTTATGATAAACCTCCTTCTGATTTGAAATATTGCGAGTTAATTGTTAAACTCAAAAATAAACAATTAGCAACAAAAGAAAAGGGTGAAGACTTTGAAAAAGCGATAAATGCTGCTCTGGATAAAATTGAAACACAAATATATAAATACAAGGACAAAACCAAAACGAGAAAACATATAGCTCAAAAACAAAACAATAAAATAAAATGAGCATTTCGTTAAACCATGCAAAACCATTTGTTAGAAAACATATTTCATTGTCATTTTTCTATCAACAATGTAAAGATAGATTCAAATTAAAAAAACTTTCTGATAAACCTATATCTGAAAATCGTATAATTATAGATAAAGACATTCACCGTCCAGGGTTAGCACTTGCTGGTTATGTGGATTTGTTTTCAAATGAAAGAATACAAATATTTGGAAATACAGAAATTAAATATCTTAACTCTCTTTCTGCAAAAAACAGACGGGAATCTCTTGATAAATATTTTTCGTTTGACATACCCTGTATTATTATAACTAATGCTAACAAACCCCCTAAAGAACTACTTCAAAAAGCAAATAAAAAAAATGTACCATTATTCCAGACTTCATATCCTACAACACGATTTGTAAATCTCATTAGTGATTTTCTTGATGACCAGTTCGCAGAACAAATTTCTGTTCATGGTTCTTTTGTTGATGTTTATGGGGTGGGCGTTTTATTTATGGGAAAATCTGGGATAGGGAAAAGTGAAATTGCACTTGCTCTTGTTGAACGAGGTCATAGATTAGTTGCAGATGATCTTGTACTTATATCTAAAAAGGCTGAAACAGTATTAATAGGTTCTGGAACTGAATTGAATAAACATTTTATGGAAATCAGGGGACTTGGTATTATAAATATAAAGCAGATTTTTGGAATTCGCTCTGTTAGATATCAAAAAAGAGTTGAAGTTATAGTCGAATTAGAAATTTGGGATCCAAATAAAACATACGAAAGGGTTGGTGAAAAACCAAAAACTACAAATTTGATGGGTGTAGAAATTGAAAAAGTTATTCTTCCAATAGTCCCAGGTAAGAATATTACAGTTATTGCAGAAATCATTGCTTTAAATTATCTTTGCAGACATTATGGTTATAATGCAGCTATAGATCTTAAACGAAAGCAACGAGAACAAATGAACTTAAATAAAAAAATAAAGTATAAGGATACGGGTGCGCCAGCATTAAGACGTTCAACGGAATATTTTGAACATGACTTTGAATAAACTTTTAAAAAAACAAAAATTTAGGAATAAGAAAAAATAATAGGAGGTACTCATTATGTTCTGGACACTTGAATTAGCCGGCTATCTTGATGATGCTCCCTGGCCAGCAAATAAAGCTGAGCTAATAGACTATGCTCAAAGGACAGGAGCACCACAAGAAGTAATTGACAATCTAATGGAACTTGAAGATTCAGATGAACCTTATGAAAGCATTGAAGAGATATGGCCTGATTACCCTGATGAAGAAGACTTCTTTTATGATGAAGAATCAAAAGATTTCTGATCAAAAATCGAAATAGTCCGCTATAAAGCGGGCTATTTCGACATCGTTAAATGAACTAATAATACTGTTAGCAATATCTTGAAATATTTTTTAAATATACTGTTTTTACTTTTATTGTTTTATACGCAACTTTTTTCTCAGGACGAATTAGAATCCGAGCTAAAAAAACTAAAAATCAAAGAAGTAAATTTTACTTTCGAAGGAACAAGTTCTTTTGATGTTGACGAACTTTCCTCTCTTATAAGTACTCCAAAGAACGAATATTTCAACCCGGAAAATTTTGCAAGCGATATTTTAAGAATTGAGAAATTTTATTTCGACAATGGGTTCATAGATGCATTTGTTGATACTACGACCGACATTAACATAGATGATAAAACCATTATTGCAACTTTTATAATTAAAGAAAACTCTCCATATCTTATAAATAAAATAAATTATTTTGGACTTGAAGATATCCCGCCTGATTTGATTGATTTATTTCTAAACAAGGAAACACGTTTTATATATCAGAATGAAAGATATTCGAAGAAAATGGTTAGTATGGAGTTATCACGAATTACAACTTTACTACAAAATAATGGCTATGCTAATGCATATTCAGACCAACCAGAGATTGTAAAAATTGAATCAAATAATCCTTTTTATAAAAACAAGCTGAATGTTAATTTCTACATTACACCTGGAAAGAGATATCTTTTCGGGAGAACAAGAATACAAATCAGCAACAATAAATATAACTTAAACCTATCCGACATCCTGAAAGATCTAGAATATAATGAAAACGATATTTACAGTAAAGAAAAACTAATTGAAAGTGAAATCAGATTAAATAAAATATCTATACTTGAAAACCCTCGCATTCAAATTGATTATATTGATTCAACAAACAACAAAATTTACCTAAAAGTTACCGGCAATATTACAAATAAATATGAAGTGCAACCTGAATTTCTTGGTTATGACATAAATAATCTTTTTTATGCAGGTATAGGACTTTCTTTTAAAGATAAATTTTTATGGGGTACAGGCCGCACCCTTACTTCACGTGCTGTTGCTCTTTTACATTCTGATCAAACAAATATCTTAGAGTTTCTGCTGGAACTTTACCAACCTTATATTTTTAGTAATAATAAAATTAATGGTTTCTGGAAAATTTCAGGAACAGTATATTCTGATGAAGATTTTAGAATATCGCAGATAAAAAACACATTTACTATTAATTATGAATTACCAAAATATACATACCTAAATTATCTTGTTTTCGATTGGAAAATCGGTAACGATAGATTTTATATAAAGAGATCAATTCCTACAGATTCTACAGGAATTCTGATTGGCAACTCAACAATAAACTCTTTTTCATCAGTTTTTGGAATTTCACTGATACACGACAATACAAATAATTTTGCCTTCCCGACAAAAGGATACTACCAATCGTATCTCCTTGAAGAAAGTGGATTACTTAGTAATATAGTAAAAAGACTTTTTGCAACAACAACTTTTAGTTATATCAAAATCAGCAGTCTGAATAAACTTTTTATAGATCTTTCAAGGGAACGTGGCAATTCAGTACTGGCGTTTAAACTCCTTACAGGAGCAATTTTCGAATATGGTGATAATGTTTCCAAGATCACTATTGGTGGTACAGAATACGAAATTAGTTATAATTTTATACCTTTCGAAGCCAAGTTTATTGCTGGTGGGTCAATTAGTGTTCGTGGTTGGCCTGCAAGAAAATTAGGGACTTTTGAAGGGAGTGAATTTGGAGGTAATTTTCTTTTAGAAGGAACAGTAGAACACAGATCAAAACCCTTTATAGATAGAAAAAGTATATTTAAAGATTTAGGTTTTGTGTTGTTTATGGATTATGGGAACTTATGGAAGACCCCATCTAAATTTTCACCATATCAAATTAATATAGCTACTGGTTTAGGAATAAGGTATTATACTATTATTGGACCTATAAGATTTGATATCGCTTTCAAATTTTACGACTATTCACCAGATTCAGGTACAAACAAATGGCTTTACCAAAATTCGTTTAATGTTATAATGACTAAAAAACTTACTTTACAATTTGGTATAGGTAATACTTTTTAATATGTGGAATAACATTATTGGACAAAAAAGAGTTATTACTATCCTGAAAAATATCTATAGCAGTGGTAAAATAGCACAGGGATATTTATTCTATGGAAAAGAAGGTATTGGAAAAGATGCTGTAGCAATTGAATTTGCAAAAATGATTAATTGTGAAAATCAAGATAAAAATAATTTAGATGCTTGCGACATTTGCCGTTCTTGTAAATCAATACAAAAATTATCTTCGACATACTTTTCATTTATCACAGCTCTCCCTGCAGGTAAAAGAGAAACAGGAGAAGATACACACCCTTTTTTAACCCTCAAAGATGAAGATGCTAAACTTTATCTGGCGGAACTGGAAAAGAAGAGCCTTGATCCTTATTACAAAATTAATATACCTAATGCTAATAATATCCGTATAGATAGTATAAGACAAATAAAAAGAGAAATTTATCTTACAGCTCAGGCAAATAAAAAGAAAGTTTTTTTGATTTCTGAAGCAGATAAAATGACACTGGAAAGTGCAAATTCATTACTAAAAATATTGGAAGAACCACCAGGTAATTCACTTATAATATTGACAACATCAAGACCGAATTCGCTTCCCCCTACAATAGTAGGTCGTTGCCAAAAAATTCAATTTGATGATATTTCTGAAAAGGATATTGAGATTCACCTTAAAAATAAGTTCAAAGATATTGATAAAGAAATAATAAAAGTTTATGCCAAAATTGCTGATGGGAGTATAAATAAATGCAGTAATATTATCCAGTCAGATTTCTTAAACATAAGAGAAATGGCAATTGATTACCTTGTGGCACTGGTACAACGACGCTATCTTAAAATTGGTGATATAATTGAAAATATTTCATCAAAGAAAGAAAAAATTAAAGAATTTTTACTAATTCTTTTATACTGGTTCCGTGATAGTATGATTCTTGAAAATGGCTCTACTGAAAGAATAATTAATGTTGATAAACTCGAAAGGCTTAAAAATTTCATAAAAAAATTTGATGTAAAATATTTTGCTGTTACTAAAACCATTGAAGATATGATTTACGATGTGGAAAGTTATATAAATGGCGAGCTTCTTCTTTATACATTAACAATAAGGTTGACTGAACAAATTAAAATAAAATCCTCAAGTCACGCAACGTAAGATTACCTCTAATATTTAGTCCTTTATCTATTATAAAAAAGTATTCGGAAGGTTTATATGGATAAGGATTACCATAATCGTATTGCTCATTACCATTTTGGTCAATAAAAGCAAAAAGTATGTATTCATCTTCATAAACATCTGTAAAATTAAAAATTGAATCCTTCGTCATAAAATACCTGTATCTGCGGGAATCTTTGTTCTTACTATAAAGTGAAATTATTACAGGATAACCTAATTTTTTACTATTACTAACAGTTCCTGAAAGACTTGTAAACTTTTTTTCTTCTGCAATTTTAAAGGTGATTTCAAATTTATAACCGTTTTTAACTGAATTTAAATCTAATGTTAATTTTATTACCGCTGCATATTTAAATTTAACAACTGGTAAAATTTCAAGTAGTGAGTCTGAATACCAATTTAAAGCAAAAAAAATCTTTTCACCTTTCGCAGAATCAATCAATTTTAAATTATCTGCAATTATTTCTCGATTTATTTTGATATTATTAATCTTCAGGAATATTTTTTCATCAGTTTGTATTTCATCGCTTCCATCTTTTATTGATGTTGAGATAATACCAATAGAATCAGAATAAAAGGATTTAATAAACGTTTCATATAGATAATAATTTTGTTCAGGTAAAAAATTAGGAAATATAAAATTTACTGATTTAAGTAAAACTGAATCTTCAGTCTGTAAATCAACAGGAAGCAAAGCTATATTATCAATACCTCGATCATACAAGTAATTACGGTTATAATCTTCAATTGCGAATAACCTAAACTTACCAACGGGTAAGTTGTAAAAAACATAACTATTCAAGTCATTTAGCTGTGTAATATATAAAGGTTTATTATATACTGGATTAGCTGTTGTATCAAATTCTGATTGTAACTTATATGCACCAATAAATACTGAATTAGGTTTTTTTGAAAATACTTTGCCTTCAATTGAGCAGTTGTCAATTTTATTCCCGGTAGAAAAAGCAAAATGGATAGGCTCAGTTAGCTTGTTACCATAAATATCTTTCAATTCCTTACCAATAAAAACTGAATAAGTTGTGTTTTCTTTTAAACCAGACGGAGCAATAACAGTAACTTCGCTACCACTCCAATCAAATTCAAGATTTTTTTCAGTATATGGTGTTAATAGAAATGATTCAACAAAACTTCGTCTATCTACATAGTCATCAAATTCAATAATGATTTTATTATCTTTAAAATTCAGGGTATTAGGTAATGGGTATGAATTTACTATAGTTGGAGGTGTCTTATCTTCTTCTCCACCAGTCGGAGGTAACGGGTTTGCACAACTGTAAAAAATTACCGTAATAAAAGATAACAGAAAGATTATTTTCAAAATAAAATGCTTCACTCTACAGAATTACTTTTTTCTATAGTTCTAAATTGTATTCTAACAAGTGTGCCTTTCCCTTTTTCACTTTCTATTTTTATCAAAGCTTTCATATCATCAAGTGTTTTCTTTGTTATAGCAAGTCCAAGTCCCATCCCTTTGGATTTAGTTGAAAAATTTGGTTCAAACAATTTATCGATTATCTCTTTATCTATACCACAACCATTATCTTCAATTTCACAAATCACATAGTTTGAGGAATTAAAAGTTCGTATTTTGATTATTCCTTCATCTGTAATAGCTTGAACAGCATTTTTAATAATGTTCTGAAATGCTCGATTTAATTCCTGTTTATCTGCAAGTATTGACGATGTAGCTTCAAGTTTCTTTTCAAATTTTATATTCTGGGTCGATGCGTATAGTTCTATTACCTCATTTAATATATGATTAATATTTAACTGCTCATAATTACGTTGCGGCATTTTCGCAAAATTAGAAAACTCAGTTGCAATGTAATCTAATTTATCAATTTCATTAACAATCAGCTTTTTTGTTTTATCAAGAATCTTACTAAAATCTTCGGATTTACGATTTTTATATTGATTATATAGATGTTGAATCGCAAGTTTCATAGGTGTTAACGGATTTCTAATTTCATGAGCAACTCTTCGTGCTACATCTCGCCATGTAGCTTCTCGTTCTGCTCTCTTAAGTTCTATTTTTGACTTTTCAATTTCAGATGTCATTTTATTAAAAGAATCAATAAGTTCACCAAATTCATCTCTTCGTTTCATTGGAATCTGTATATTTGTATTCCCAAGTGACATCATTTCAACAGCAGTTTTAAGTTCAAGAAGTGGTTTATACATTCTATCAGTAACAAGACTAACAACCAAAAGAAGAAATATTATCATTATTACATAGGAACCAAATATATAAGTTAGTGTTTCCGTTAGTTCAGAATTAATTTCAGCTTGTTTATACACAGAAAGTGAAGACAAAATACCACCGATTGTGTTATCAATACCATAAAAAGGTTTATAACCAACAAGGAATGAATACTCTCCAATATTTAAGTATCTTATAAATAAGTCACGTTTCAAATAATAAATATTATAAAAGGCTTCAGCATCTACACGGGTATCCAAAAGACCTGCATCAAATAGTTCTTTGTTAGTAGTTGCAATCATTTTATTTTTAAGATATAAAATATAACTTTTATCGGTTCTGGAGAAATTCTTTATAAAGATCCCCGTGACAAACTTTTGAAGACTATCAATAGACTTATAACGTCCTATAAGTTTGTGTGCATCCTGTAAACTTCCAGCTCCTAAATTTAAATCAGAGATAATTTGATTTTTGAAGAGGTTGTTATTTTTATTAGTAATATAACTTCGAGTATAAATAGCAAGTATAATAATGGGGATAATAGAAACTATAAGAAAAGCTGCAAAAAGTCTATCCCTAAAACTTAATTTAAATGTTTTTAACTCTTTAAGTAAAAATACCCCTTTTATAACAAAAACTATTAAAAATAAAAAAGTAGCAAAAAGAATAAACTTAAAATAAAAGAGCATTACTGAAGCAATATCGTTATATATTATGCTAACTGTAAAAATTCTTTCAGGATATTCTGTATTCTCTCCATAGTTTTCATAATTAAGTGGCTCAGCTAAGATATAGAACGTCCTGTAATTTTTGTTATTAATATTTTCATACCTCCAATATTTTGTACCCTCCTTGCGAAGAAGGTGTTGACGAAAAGCATCAAGGTTTATTGCTATACTTTTTGATATTTCAGGATCGGTTGTATTAATGATTTCCCCATTTAAGAACTCCGTTATAACTGGCTTAACTGTTAATTTATCTATAAGACGCTCAATAGTAAAATCACCAAAAAGTTGAAATGTTGTTAATGGAAGTAATGTTTTATATTCAGAATGAACTACAAATAATATATATCCCAATGGGGAATTTCTGGAAGTACCTTTTAGATAAGGATCTTCTATGCTTTTAATAGCTATATAATACTTATTACGAGCATCTTTCAAAATATTAATATCTTCATAAAGTATTGGTAAAACTTCAGGAATCCGATTTTCTTCAATATCATTTTCTGTATCTAATAAAGTATCACTTGCATTAACTGAATCTAACATAAAAAAATCAGGTGATGTATAAGAAAGTTCCTTCTCTAAATAATTCCTTTTAGTAAAAGCAATAACACTATCAAGATTTATTGTTGAGGGACTAATATTAAACTCACTTTCAAAATTAAATTTCCCATCAAAAATAAAGACTGCTGAATTATAATTTTCTGAACTTAGTTTACTTTCTTTCCATAGATAAAAAGCAAGTTTTTTTACTTCATCTTTATTTTTGAAGTTAGAAAGAAATTGATTGTTATTTGTTAGTCGATCAAGTTCATTAGCCATCAAAAAAGGGATAGCTTCTTTATTCTGAGAAGCAAGATGTGTTCCTATTAATTCAATATATTTTGTCTCCTGTGATTTAGATGTATCCAGGATTAAAACAGGTGTCACAACTAATCCAATAAGAAAAGTTAAAGATAAGCTTCGAAGTGAAAACAGTGATTTAGATTTCTTTTGAAGAATATTTTTGTCAAGATAGTAGGACAAAATAAATATAAGTATTACAAAACCTAATCTTTCAATAAGATTCGAATCAAGATGTAACAAGAGAATTTGTAACAGTTCTGTAACAAGTAAAAGCGTTAAAAGAGTAATAATACCATAATAGTTCTTAAACAATTTCTTTTCGGAGATTGATTTTAATAGATAAAATAATCCCAACAGAATAGCAACCTCGAGATAAACTACAACAAAAACCAATGCAATAAAAATGAGTTGTACAATCAATAGTTCAGAAGAGGGAATAAAATTAATTCTATCCAGAAACTTGACATTAGAATTTACTACAATCGTTTTAAGGACTAACTCAAACAGCCAGTAAACAAAAGCAAAAAGAATCACATATACAATTGCTTGTAAAATTTTAAATAACCAAAATTTCTTTTTTGTTAAATTTTCTTGAATAGTTACACTCCTTAGTTCCTTAAAACTTTGATGGGCACAATATAATGAAAACAAAAGAGCAAAGCCTAAAGTAATTAATAATTCCCCTAAGGATTTAGCAATACCGCCCCCTATAGGAGAAGCAAAATAAACCGCCGAAAAAATTCCAGAATCCAAAAAAATTGCGGGAATGTCATAAAATAACCAAAGATATCTTAATAAAATAAGACTAATTCCAAATGTCAAAAAACGAAGCCCAATATTATGCCAGAGTGAAGCAAAATTAAATAAAAGAAAAAGTAACAAAAAACTTCCTAATAAAACTATAGTTGCATTAGCTTTAGCAAAAAATTTCTCAACTGATTCTAAATGTACTTTTTGTGTATAAGATGGTAACTGAACATAACCAATAATATTACCATTTACATCCTGACAAGGGACAATCTGAGATTGTTCATATCTACTACTATCTAATTTTTTCTGTGAACTTAAAATCTCTACATTTGTCTTTAATGAAGTTTCAAGATCATTAGCAAAACAATTTAAAACCGACAGTTTTTTTTCACGAAGATATTTCGAATCAAGTAAAACACCAGTAACTAAAACTCCAATTATTACAGAATTATCTCTTTGGCTTCGAATGGGGGAATATGATAACATATATTGTCCAAAACCAATATCACGAAATATTAAGCTTTCTTTTCCTTCCATTGATCTTAAAAAAAACGAATACTCACCTTCCAATGAATTACCTTTATAAGCTACAAGGTTGAACCATTTATTATATACTTCAATACTATAAGTTTCATCTGTTTCTGTTTTTAGAATATTTTGAAATAGTTTATGGATTTCACCATTTTCAAGGTTTTTTCTTACATCAAGATTATTACATATAGATTTACTCAAAGAACTAAGATGTTCAGTTAAGTTTTGAAAATTTACCTGTACAAGGTGAGCTCGTTCAAGAGTCTTTTTAGTATAAACATTTTCCCAATCTTCAATAATTTTGACAGTAACAAAGTGATAAGTAACTTTAAGAGCTAAAAGCCAGAAGAGAAGAAAAATTATGATTCCTATGTGAAATTTATATTTAAAGCTAATAAAGTTCAACAAAGCTAAAATTAATTTGTAATTGATATCTGATCAATTATCCATAATTTATCTTTATAACGGAGACTTATATTAACTGGTAAAACTCTATTACCCTGCCCCCTATCATACTTATATGTACCAACGACAAAAGCATAATTATTCATATAGAATGAATTAGTATAAGTAAACTTAATTAAATAAAAATACTCAATAAAATCACCAAGCATAATTTCAGCCTGATTTTTACTATAATAAGACTTTTCATAACCAAGTAAATTTAAAATTACATTATCGTTTAAATACTGGCTAATATAGCTAATGTTTCGTGAGTTGAACCCTTCAGAAATTGCTAAAAAGGTTTTTTTACAAAGATTATATTTTATTTGCTGAGATTCGTTTTTAAACTTTTTTTCCTTCCACCATTTTTCCTGACAAATCAAATCAGACGGTTGAAAGAATAAAATAATTAACAACAAACCAAATAATAAATATATTCTTTTCATAGGTAGTTTAATAATATAAATTAAATAAAATTCATTCTTAAATCAATAATATTAACAACTTATCTCTCAAATTAGTGGAAAAAACAAAATTTTTACTACCTTGATATAATAATCTTTTTGTATTACATTAATAGCAAATAAATAACCTAATACATTTACAATGGATAAATCTGATTTCGGTAAAAGATTGTTGAAATTCTGTAAATTTACATCACCAACCCAAGCAGAATTTGCTAAAAAATTAAGCATAAAACCTCAAGCTTTACAAAAATATATAAAAGGACAACGACTACCAATGCCTGATTTTCTTAATAAGCTTTACAAATTAGGCTGTAATATAAATTGGTTGTTAACTGGAGAAGGTGAAATGATAGATTTAAAATCATTTCCTCGTGGAAAGAGCAGATTAGTACCTATACTTGCTGAAGTAGAATGTGGAACTCCGGTTTATAATCAGATAACTCAAGAAGACATAAAAATGGCTGAACTTACTGATGTTTCTCATTATAATAATCCATTTATTGTAATTGCACGAGGAGATTCCATGAGACCGTACATTAATCCGGGTGATTATCTCTTATGTGTCGATGAACCTACAAGAATTAAAGATGGTAATGCAGTGGTTGTTAATTTTAAAACGATACCTGAGACTTATAGTTCAAATGCAAAACTTATTAAATTCCTTAAAGATGATAGTATAATGCTATATTCAGTAAACACCAGATTTCCACCAACTATACATAAAAAAAGTGAAGTTTATAAAATATATAAAGTTGTCAGAATAATAAGAGAAGTAAGATAGTTAGATAAATAATACTTCATTCGTCAATACCATAGAAGTCTCATTGATAACAAACAACAATTTTAGTATATTAATTAATATTTAGCCGGGATAGCTCAGCTGGTCAGAGCGTCGGAATCATAATCCGCAGGTCGGGGGTTCAAATCCCCCTCCCGGTACTTTAATATTCTCCTCAAAATATTTTTATGCTCCTTAATAATTCCCTTGACATTACAATTTAATTTTGGTAATTTAGAAACTAAATTAGTATTATTAGTTTCCAGATTATTAAAATGATTTCAAATAACGAAAGAGAAATAATACTGTCTTTCTGTGAGAAGAAATTTTTAACAGAAGGTTTTGTCAAAGTTACAATGGATGAAATAGCAAAAGAACTTGGGATAAGTAAAAAAACAATTTACAAGCATTTCACGTCAAAAGATATTCTTGTCTCAGAAATTGTGCATATACGTTTGAAAAATGCTCATTCAAATGTTATGTCAGTTTTGTCTACAAAAGCAGATGTAGTAAGAAAATTTATAGAGTTGATTAATGTATATACTTACGAAATTCGTGGTATTCATCCAAAATGGTTTCGTGAAATTGAACTTCATAAACCTGATTTATGGAAAGAAATTGATAATTTCAGAAGTAAACTTATTAATAACTACTTACCCAAAGTTATAACTCAGGGAATTCGTCAGAAGCTTATTAAATCATATTCTCCAGAATTGATAATTCTCGCATTTACATCCCTTTCAAGAGAAATTATGAATACTGAATTCCTTATTAATAGTAAACAGAGCCTGGAAGAAATAATTAGAGAAACTTTTGATATGCTTTTTGGAGGACTTCTTACAAAAAAAGGTTTAGCAATTTTTAGTAAAGACAAAAAATTTATAAGTAAATGAAAGTTAAGATGAAAAAAACATTAATTTTTATTGTTCTGATATTTTTATATGGTAGTTTAAATGCTCAGAACCTCAAAATCTTTACAATGGAAGAAGCAGTTGCTGAAGCAATGAAAAGCAATTCTGATATTATCACTGCAAGACTTGAACAGATAAAAGCCAAAAATAAAGTATCTGAGACCTATAACGAAAGTTTATTACCCACTCTTACATTAAGTACTCAATATATTCGTGCATTTAAAAAACCAGTTTTTGATATTTTTGGACAAAAATATGAAATCGGAACTGACAATCAAATAACAAATACGTTAAGTGCTTCTGAGCCTATACCATTTTTAGGAACTCCAATTTTTCAGGGGATTCGTATTGCTGAATATTATGCGGCTCTGCAAAGTGAGAATGTTTCTGCCGTTGAAACAAGAGTAAAATCAGAAGTTAAAAAGGCTTTTTACAATGCCTTGCTTTTAAAAGAAGTTGTTGAAATTAACAAACAAAGTTTGCAAAATGCTTTAAGTAATCTTGAGGTAGTTGAGAAAAAATATAAAGCTGGAACTGAAACTGAATTTAATCTCCTAAGAGCAAGAGTTAAAGTTGAAAACATTAAACCATCTCTCGCCCAGTCTGAAAACAATCTTTCTCTTGCTAAAAAAGCCTTAAAGAATACTATAGGAATTAAATCGAATGAGGAAATTGATGTTCTTGGTACACTAACTTATGACAGTACTGAAATAATCGGAAATACAGATGAGATTTTATATAAGATTGCAGAATCAAATGTTGCTATTAGGCAGCTCAATATAAGCAAAAAAATCAATGAAGAAGTAGTAAAAATTGATAATGCTAACTATTTACCTAAACTATATCTTTTTGGACAATATCAATTAAATGCTTCTGAGAATGACGGAAAATACTTTTTTAATTATAGATATTTCAATGTTGTTAATGCTGGAATTGGCTTATCGTGGAATTTGAACTTCGTGAGTAATTCATATAAAAAACAGCAATCTTTAGTTGATGTGAAAAAAACTGAGGAAATAATAATTGATACCAAAAATAAATTAAAACTTGCTGGTCAAGGTATCATTCAAACAATGGAAGATGCAAAAAACCGAATTATTGCTAACAAAGAAAATATAAGACTTGCCGAAAAAGGTTATGAGCTGGCCGTTACAAGTTTTCGAAATGGTGTAATTACACAAATTGATGTGCTTGATGCAGAGTTAATTTTAAACCAAACTCGTCTTGCATACGTTCAGTCCATTTACGATTATTTAAAAGCAAAAGTAGAATTAGAACAATTATTAGAAAAATAAAAATTTCTCAATTTAATAATTATGAAAAAACTTCTTTTATTAATGGTCTCAATGCTCCTCATTGGAAGCAGTTTTTCCTGTGGGAAAAAAAGTAGTTCTGAAAATAAAACTTCCTCACAGCAACTTTCAGTTGTTCGTGTTGCAGAAGTTAAACCTCAACACTTTATTGAGATATATAAAGTTGTTGGAATTGTCAAGCCTTATGAAAGTGCTAAATTATCCTCTGAGGAAGGAGGTATTATAACCTATCTTGCAAAAGATAAGGGAGATAAAGTTCGAAAAGGAGAAGTGCTTGTACGGTTAAAGAAAGACACTGACCAAAAAGCTTATGAACAGGCTCTGGCACAATATAATCTTGCAAAAGAAAACTTTGACCGTGTGGAAAAACTTTATAATGAAAATGTAGCAACTGAGCAACAATATACCAACAGTAAACTTCAACTTGATATTGCAATTAAGGCAGTTGAATTATATAGAACTCGATTGAGCAAAGGATATATTGTCTCACCTATTAATGGAGTTGTTGATGCAAAATTTTTACAAAAGGGTGAAATGTCATCACCCGGTGCACCAATTCTAAGCGTTGTAGACATTTCTCGAGTAAAGATCAACGCCGGAATCCCAGAAAAATATGTTGGTCAGTTTACAAAGGGACAAAATGTTGTCATTACCTTTGAAGTATTACCTGATGAAAAGTTTTATGGGACAATAAGTTATATATCCCCAACAATTGATCCTCAGAGTAGAACATTTGAAGTAGAAGTAGTTATTAACAATAGAGATCGTAAAATTAAACCTGAAATGTCTGCTACACTTGAATTTACAAGATTGGATATTGAAGATGCAGTTGTAATAACTCAAGATCAGTTTGTAGATAACGGAGAAGAGAAATATGTTTTTGTTCTTGAAAATGATGTGGTTAAAAAGCGAATAATAAAAATTGGTGGTATTTCTGATAGCAAAGTGTATATAGAAAGTGGCTTGAACATAGGTGATAAACTTGTAATCGAAGGATTTAGAGGACTCAACGATAACGAAAAAGTTATGGTTGTTAATTAATTGATTTTTTAAAACGAATTTAAGACAACAATGAAATTTTTTAAAACAATTGTAGATAACAAAGTTACAGTATATATTCTTGTTCTTATAATTGTAATATTAGGGACAATCTCATATGTTTCAATGCCCAGAGAATCAAGTCCATCGATTAAGATCCCATACGTTTTTATAGCAACAGTCTATCCGGGAGTTACACCAGTTGATATTGAAAATCTCGTAACTCAACAAATAGAAAAAGAAGTAAAAGGAATTAGTGGAGTTAAAAAAATTACTTCTGTATCAAGGGAAAGTTTTTCTCTTATTTCTGTAGAATTTACACTTGATGTAAACATCGATGATGCCATTCAAAAAGTTAGGGACAAAGTTTCTGTGGCAAAAACCAAAATGCCGGAAGATATTAAAGAACCCGTCATTACTGAAATTAATTTTTCTGAACTTCCAATGTTATACGTTAATATCACTGGTAACATTGGGCTTGCAAAACTTAAAGATGTTGGGGATAAAATTAGTGATAAAATTGAAGAATTCCCAGGGGTTCTTTCTGCAGAAGTGGTGGGGGGTCTTGAGAGAGAAGTTAAGATAGATGTCGATTTCAATCGTTTGAAGTATTATAACCTCAGTTTTAATGATCTTATTAATACAATATCTGCAGAGAACCTTAATATTCCAGGCGGATCAGTTGAAACTGGAAAGTCGAGCTTTCTTGTACGTGTACCGGGTGAATATAAGGATCCAGAAAAGATGAAAGATCTTGTTGTTAAAGGAAATACAAAATATCCAGTTTACATTCGTGATGTAGCCGATGTTACCTATGGGTTCAAGGATCCGCAAACTTTTTCAAGGATAAACGGAAAAGAAAGTGTAACAATTGTCGTAAAAAAGAAAAGCGGTGCTAATATAATTGAAATTGCGGATAAAATTAAAAATTTATTACAAACAGATAAAACTCTTCTACCTGAAGGAGTTACTTATAGCACAACAGGAGATCAGTCAAGATATATCAAAAATACTGTTCATGAATTAGAAAATGGAATTATAACGGGAATGGTTTTAGTAGTCTTAATACTCTTCTTTTTTATGGGTTTAAAAAACTCCATTCTCGTAGCAACAAGTATTCCCTTATCTTTTTTGATCTCATTCACAATTCTTGATTTTATGAATATTACTTTGAATATGATTGTGTTGTTTACATTGATACTGGTATTAGGAATTATTGTTGATGATGCTATTGTTGTAGTAGAAAATATCTACAGACTACAAGAAAAAGAGGATTATGAACCATATAATGCTTCTATAGAAGGACCAAGAGAGGTGGTATTCCCGGTTATTATTGCAACCTTAACGATTATTTCCTCTTTTTTGCCACTGTTATTTTTCCCTGGAATTGTTGGTGATTTTATGAAATATATGCCTATCACATTGATTGTATGTTTGCTATCATCTCTTTTTGTAGCAATGATTATTAGTCCCGTTCAGGCTTCTATTTTCATTCATTTCAAAAAAGATCAGGAACGTTCAAGAAAGAAGAAATTTAGACCAATAGGAAAATTCCTTGAATTTTTTGACGCAAAATTTTTTGGAACTGCACTAAAATATTATGAGAAAGCTGTACGATGGACTTTAACACATAGAAAGGTTACTATTGCTGGAATTTTTATTCTTTTATTACTCACTATTGTAATTTACAACTTTTATAACTTCGGAACTGAATTTTTTCCAAATGTTGAACCAAATTTTGTAAATGTTAACATAACAACACCTGTAGGAACAAATGTAGAAACTACTAATTTAATTACAAGAACAATCGAAAATAAAATACCTATAAAAAAAGATCTTGAAAATATTGTTGTTAATGTTGGTTCATCAAATAATCCCCTTGATTTTAGTGGTGAGGGTATTCCCAACAAGAGTACTATTGTAATTAATTTTGTTGAGAAACAGGAACGAGAAGAAAATTCTTTTTTATATCTTGAAGATATTAGAAAAGCTGTGCAAAATATTCCTGGTGCTGAAATAGAAGTTGAGAAACAAAGGATGAGTCCTCCTGTTGGTAAACCAATAAACATCGAAATTTATGGTGATGATTTCGAAGTACTTGGGAAAATAACAGATGATATTAAACGTTCAATTAAAGATATTCCGGGGCTTGTTGATTTGAGAGACAATTTGGACGAAACGAAACCCGAAATAAGAATTACCGTTGACAGAGAACGTGCTAAGCTATATGGACTCTCAACAGCAGCTATTGGATCTACTATCAGAACTGCAATAAATGGTACTTCAGCAAGTAAGTTTAGAGTTGGTGAAAATGAATACGATGTTACTGTAAGATTGAAGAAAAGCCAGAGAAACAATTACAATATGCTTGAAAATCTATACATTACAAATCAACAAGGCAAACAAGTTCCCCTTCTATCAATAGCAAAAGTCGAATTCTCTGGAGGTGTTGGTTCAATAAATCGCAAAGACCTACGACGTGTTGTGACAATCACTGCTAATGCAGAAGGAAGGTTAGAAAACGAAGTTCTCAAAGATGTAATGAAAAAGGTTGGTGAGTATAAACTCCCTGAAGGTTATTCTGTAAAGTTTACAGGACAACAGGAAGAACAACAGGAAACTTCTATCTTTCTTGCGAAAGCTCTCGTTATTTCTCTCTTATTAATATTCTTTTTGATGGTTATTGAATTTAATTCTATCAGGGTTCCTTTTTTAATTATGATTTCTTTTGTCCTTTCATTTATTGGTGTTTTAATAGGGCTTATGCTTACAAAAACCCCCTTTGGAATATTGATGACTGGAATTGGAATTATTGCATTAGGAGGCATTGTTGTTAGAAATGCAATTGTGATGCTTGATTTTCACAAAGAACTTATGAAACGTGGCGTACCAAGAGATGAAGCTCTTGTTCAGGCAGGATTAATAAGAATGAGGCCTATATTTTTGACTGCAGCTGCAACAATGCTTGGTATTTTACCGCTTGCCTCTGGTATTGACTTCGATTGGAGAACATTTAGTTGGGTTATTGGAGGAGAAAATTCAGCTTTCTGGAGACCTATGGGTGTTGCAATAATCTTTGGATTACTTGTTTCAACATTTTTGACTTTGTTAATTACTCCTACACTTTATTCAGCAGCTGATGAATTTATGATTAGATTAAAAAATAAAATATCCAAGAAATAAATAGATATAAATAAGATAATAAAAAAGGCTTATTTTTTTAAATAAGTCTTTTTTATTTTAGAGCAATATGTTAGTAAATGGGAAACATTATACATCTATCTGGATTGATAGAAAAAATCCTTCTTTAATAAAAACAATTAATCAACAAGTTCTCCCTTATAGGTTTGAGATAATTACGTTATCCTCTGTAAATGATGTAATAGATGCAATCAAAACAATGAAGATTCGAGGTGCTCCTTTAATTGGTGTTGCTTCAGCATTTGGTGTTTATCTTGCCTCTCTTGAAGCTGAAAAAAAATTCAAGAAGTTATCTAATTACAATTTATACATTGATAAACAAATCCAGAAGTTAACTAATACAAGACCAACAGCCATAAACCTTTTCAGAGCATTAAATGAAGCAAAAGACCTTATAAGAAAGGAAAATGATATCTCTTTAAAAAAGGAAGTAGCAAAGCATTATGCCTTATCATTACTTAACAGTGAACTTAAGAGAAGTAAAAAAATTGGTGAGTTTGGTCTTAGAATAATTAAGCAATATGCAAAAAAAAAGAATAATAAGTGTCTAAACATTCTTACACATTGTAATGCTGGCTGGCTTGCCTGTGTTGATTATGGGACAGCTACTGCCCCAATTTACTTTGCTGCAAAGGAAGGTATTAACTTACACGTATGGATTGAGGAAACCCGTCCTAAAAATCAAGGTTCTTTATTAACTTCATGGGAATTCTTGAATAATAAAATTCCTCATACAATTATCACAGATAATGCTGGCGGTTATGTAATGGAAAAAGGCATGGTAGATCTTGTAATTGTTGGCGCGGATAGAGTTTCCAGAGTTGGAGATGTTTGTAATAAAATAGGAACTTATAAAACCGCTCTGGCTGCAAAAGATAATAAAATACCTTTTTATGTTGCTCTTCCAACATCTTCTATAGATATGAACATTACTGATGCATATTCTCAAATCCCAATTGAAATACGAAGTCCAAGAGAAGTTAAATATATTTATGGACTTTATAAAAAAAAGATTATTGAAGTTTTAATAAGCCCAGTTAAAAGTCCGGCAAAAAACTATGCTTTTGATATAACACCATCAAGGCTTATTTCAGGTTGGATAACTGAAAAGGGAATATTTCACCATTTCAAACATATTTAAATTCTCATTGATAAAATTTATTAAAATTTATATCTTTAAGTTTATATATAAAACAAGTTAAGGTATGGCTGAAATTACTTTAAAAGCACAAAAAAGAGAACAATTCAAGAAATCTATTTCAAAAGCTCTTCGAAAATCCGGCTTTGTTCCAGGAATTGTATATGGTCATAACGAAGCCAATATTCCAATTAAAGCAACTGAATTAAGTTTAAGACCAATAGTTTTTTCTTCCGAAGCAAAGGCTATAAAACTTGAGATCGAAGGAGAAACTCAGCCTATCAATTGCATTTTAAAGGATACACAGTTTGATCCAATATCTGGTCGTCTTATTCATTTTGATTTACTTACATTAAAAGCAGGCGAAAAAATTACAATTGAAGTACCTGTTATTCTTAAAGGTACTGCAATTGGAGTTAAAGAAGGTGGTTTATTACAGCACATTTTACATAAATTGGAAGTTGAATGTTCCTCACAAAACATCATACCACATATTGATGTTGATATTACTAACTTACAAATCGGTGATTCTATTAAAGTATCAGATATTAAGATTGAAGGTGTTAGAATTTTAAATGATGAAACATCTGCAATAGTAGCTGTAATACCTCCAACTGTTACAACAGCAGAAGCCGAAGCAGCAACTACTACCCCTGAAACTGCTGAGCCTGAAGTAATAGGAAAAGGTAAGAAAGAAGAAACTGAAGAATCTTAAGTAAACTATTAATTTATTGAAACTAATTGTCGGTCTCGGTAATCCGGGTAAGCGATATTTATTAACACGACATAACACCGGTTTTCTTGTAATAGATTATATAGCCAATTCTCTGGGTGTAAATTTAACTCCCGGCAAAGGTCATTGGTATGGAACAGCAATTAAAGTGCAGGATGTAGAATGCTATTTGATGAAACCAACAACATTTATGAATGAAAGTGGTAGAGCTGTATCAGAATTTCTTGCGCTACATCCAGTATATTTGAAGGATATTCTAATTATATGTGATGATTTTAATTTGCCATTAGGAACAATTAGAATTAGAACCAAAGGCTCTGATGGCGGACATAATGGAATTAAAAGTATAATAGAACATCTCGAAACTATGAATTTCTCCAGAATGAGAATTGGTATAGGAAAAGATATATCTTTAAAGAAAGACGAATATGTAGATTTTGTCTTGTCTGCTTTTTCAGGAGAAGAGCTTGATATTCTTAAAAAACTTATGCCAGTTTTTAAAGATTGTGTTTTAAGTTTTATCGTTTCAGATATTGCAACAACAATGAACAAGTTTAATAAAAACTTTATCAATCAGATAAATGCGTGAGTTTTGTTTAACTAAACTTAATTCATTATGGAGCTAACTTTAATATTTGCCATCAGTATTTTTTCCTTGCTCTTTGCTGTTTTTCTCATTAAGAATGTAATGAAGAGAGATACAGGTACGCCAAAGATGCAGGAAATTTCCAATGCAATCAAAGAAGGAGCTGAAGCTTTTCTTAGAAGACAGAATCGTACAATTCTTATTCTTGCTCTTGTGTTTGCTGTACTTGTTTTTATACTTTATATGATTCAAAAACCTGAAATTGCTCTTTGGGCATCTTTATCATTTGTATTTGGGGCATTAAGTTCAGTAGCTTCAGGTTATATCGGTATGTGGACATCTATCCGTTCAAACATACGAACAGCAGCTGAAGCGATGAAATCTCTAAATGGAGCTTTACAAACTGCACTTCGTGGAGGAGCAGTTTCCGGTTTATTTGTTGTAGCACTTTCTCTATTTGGTGTAGTAGGTCTTTTCTTTATTGCAAAAACTTTTGGAGGTTTTGAACCTGAAAAAATTCCTTTTTATATAGCAGGTTATGGTTTTGGAGCAAGCTTTGTTGCTTTATTTGCACAATTAGGAGGTGGAATTTATACAAAAGCTGCTGATGTAGGTGCAGACTTAGTTGGAAAAGTTGAAGCAGGTATTCCTGAAGACGATCCAAGAAACCCTGCAGTTATTGCAGATCTTGTTGGCGATAATGTCGGAGATTGTGCTGGAAGAGGCGCAGATTTGTTTGAGTCAACAGCAGCAGAAAATATTGGTGCAATGATTCTTGCAACCCTTCTTTATAATGCTAATCCGGGTATTTTCGGAAGTAAACCTGAAATTCTTCTTGGAGTTATACTTTTCCCAATGGTAGCAAGAGCATTTGGATTAATTTCCTCTATAATCGGGATTATTTCTGTAAAAGTTAAAGGTGAAGAAGATCCAATGAGTGCCTTAAATAGAGGATATTATCTGACTTCTATTCTGGCTATGATTGGATTTATTGCTGCTTCATACTGGACTTTTGGTAGTTTACAAGGTAGAGCTTCCGTTGCATGGTGGCATTTTTCCTTAAGTGGAATTATAGGTGTCATAACCTCAGTATTATTCTTATGGATTACACAATATTACACAGAATATAAATACAAACCTGTTAAAGAGATTGCTGAAGCCTGTAAGACAGGACCAGCTACTACAATCATTCAAGGTGTTGCAGTAGGATTTGAATGTGTTGCCATTCCATCAATTGTTATAGCAGCTGCAATTATTAGTTCTTATTTACTTGGTATTTCAAGTGGTCTTGCAAATGCTGGATTTTTCTCAACAGCAGTAGCAACTATGGGTATGTTAGGACCAGCAGCTTATGTACTTGCTATGGATACTTTTGGTCCCATAACTGATAATGCTGGTGGAATTGTTGAAATGTCACAACAACCTGAAGAAATAAGAAAGAAAACTGATAGACTGGATGCAGTTGGTAATACAACAAAAGCATTAACAAAAGGTTATGCTGTTGGTTCAGCTGCGCTTGCAGCATTTTTGCTCTTTGAAGCTTTTATAGTTGAACTTCATGAATATGGACTAAAAAATTTCACCGGCGTTGATATATCACAACCTGAAGTTTTTGTAGGTGCTTTACTTGGAGCAATGCTGGTATTTCTTTTCTCTTCCTGGGCAATTAAAGCTGTAGGTAATGCTGCTCAATCTGTTATTATGAATGTTCGTGACCAATTTAGAACAAAACCCGGCATTCTTAAAGGAACTGATAAACCTGATTATGCTCAATGTGTTGATATAGTTGCAAAGCAAGCTCTTCGTGAAATGGTTAAGCCCGGATTGCTTGTAGTCCTTACTCCTGTAATAACAGGCTACGTTTTTAAACTTTTATATCGTTTCAATATTACTGACGTAACTGGAGCTGAAGTTGTTGCAGGGATGCTTCTAATAGGAACTGTTTCCGGGGTAATATTAGCCCTTTTCTTAAACAATTCTGGTGGAGCATGGGACAACGCAAAGAAATATATTGAAACAGGAATGCTTGGAGGAAAAGGCTCTGATGCTCATAAAGCAGGTGTTGTTGGAGATACTGTGGGTGATCCTTTCAAAGATACAGCAGGACCATCACTTCACGTTTTGATAAAACTGCTTTCTACTGTTACACTTGTACTTGCACCACTCTTTATTTAACAATAAAATTCCTGAGTATAAAAAGGACTGGAAAGGATATTTTCAGTCCTTTTTTTATTTATTATTTTGTATTAATGGAAAAGCTAAAAAAGTTTCTTGAAGAAGAATTGCATCTTGAAAGTGAAGAATTCTTGTCCCTGTTTGTGCAATATGAAAAACTCTTATTTGAAAAAAATCAAGTCGTTAATCTTATTTCACGTAAATTAAAATCTATTGAAGAACAAATTTTGAATTCAATTTTTTTTCTATCCAATTTCCAACTTAAAAAAAACTCAAAGCTTCTTGATGGTGGGACTGGTGGCGGTTTTCCGGGCATCCCTCTCAAAATACTTAGAAACGATCTTCAAGTTACTTTAAATGACTCAATACTTAAAAAAGTTAAAACACTTGAAGATATTGTTAGTAAAATGAGATTAAAAGATATAGAATTAGTACACTCCAGAATAGAATCTCTCGTTGAAAATCCTCGCTTTAAATGTAAATTTGATTATGTTGTCTTTAGAGCAGTTTCAACTCTTGATAAGCTTTACAAATGGAGCAATGAATTACTAAATTATAATGGGATGATAATTGCAATAAAAGGGGGTGATATTTCTTTAGAGATAGAAATTTTTAAAAAAAAGTTTCCTGCTGTTTTATTTGACGTTATAGAATATCATTTTGATTTTTTTTATAATATTATTGATAAAAAAATAGTAATAATCAAAAAATGTAATTTATAAAAAATGAAGCTACATTTCATTATATTTTTATTCTTGATAAATATTAGTTTTGCACAGGAGTATACTCTTACCGGGAAAGTTTACGATTTTAAATCTTACAAACCTCTTGACTATGCAACAGTTAAAATCGCTGATAGTAACTATGTTACTACCTGTGATGCTAATGGTGAATACATTCTGCATCTTAAGAGTGGATTTTATATATTAATAGTTTCTTATATTGGCTATTTTACTGATACTGGAAAAGTTTTCATTGATCGTGATAACATTACCAGAGATTTTTATTTGAAAACAACTGATTTGTATACAGAAGAAATTACTGTTCTCGGAGAAGATCCTGCTTATGATATTGTTAAGAAGGCAATAAACTATAAGAAAAAACTTCGTAATGACTTATTCGAATACAATTTCACCTCATATTCCAAGTTTGTTATAAGATCAAATATCAGTTCTATTGGTAATGACTCTGTCTATAAAAGTGTTAAACCACAGGACAAAGAAAACATTTTAGGATTATTAGAATCTGAAACTATTACTTATTTTCGAAAACCTGATCAGGAAAAACAAATAGTAGTTTCTAAAAGGGAAAGCGCAAATATAGTCAGAGGTGTTGCAATACCACTCATTGTTAATTTTTATGATGAATATATTGAAATTGATGCAACTAAAATACCCGGTCCACTTTCTGATTTTGCTTTTGACAACTATGAATATAAACTTATTGGAACAACTTCTCTTGATTCTAATTTAGTATATAAAATACAGGTTAATAATACCTCTAATATTTATCCTCAATTTTGGGGTACAATTTATATTTTAGACAGCTTATTTGCTCTTGTGAAAATTGATCTCAATACAAATCAGGGCGCAAAAATTCCATCTATAGATAATTTAAGATTTATTCAGAAATTTACTCCTTTTTCTAATTCTAACAAATCTTATTGGATGCCTACAGATGTTCAGATCTTTGCTAATGGTAAAGTTTTCGGATTAATTAAATTTCAAGGAGAAGTTTTTACTGTTGTCTCAAATTATAAAATTAACCAGAAGGCTCCTCCCGGAACATTCGATGAATTTTATATTAAAGTTTTACCTGATGCTAATAAAAAGGACTCTACATACTGGGAAGCAAAGAGATTAATTAAAACACCTGAAGAAGAAAGAGTTGCTAATAGGATTATATTTTCAAATGAACAAAAAAAAGAGAAAGACATTTCTCTCGGGCTTTTTACTATTAATTTTGGTAAAAATCTCTCATTAAATTGGGTCGAAGGTTATAAATTTAATAGGGTTGAAGGACACCATTTTGAAGCTAACTTAAATTATTCAAATAACCTCAGTCCATTTCAATCAAAAGGTTTCATTGCTTATGGTTTTTCTGATTCAAAAATAAAATATTCTCTTAATACTTCAATTTCCTTTTTAAAAGATAGAAAATTATCTCTGGGATTTGGTGTTTTTCAAAATCTTAATGTAATGTTTAAAAATCCTTCTTTTCTCAGTTATGCGGAAAACACTGCTTTTGCTTTACTTTTCAAGAAAGACAAATATAATTATTATTATGGGAATGGATATTCATTGTCTCTTGGTTATAAATTTTTACCTCAATTCTCTCTTACACTAAAATACTCTCAAGAGAAACAATCTACTGCAACAAAAAATACTGATTACAGTTTTCTTAAACAAAGTGAATTATATCCTGAAAACCCTGATATCAATGATGCTTTTCGTCGAGCTATAGGTGTTATCGTTAAAGTAGATCCCAATAGTTTTCGGGGAATTGATTGGGGTACTGGGGAAGTTTCATGGTTCAAAATTACAAACATTCCTGTTTTTACTTTTGGTTATGAATTTGCAGGTAAGGATTATTTACTAAACACTTTTGATAATCGGAAATATTACGCTTTCTTTACAGGTACATTAAATCCATTTCTGTTTGTAAGACTTAATTATAGATTTGGTGGGGTTCTTTATTCGGGGACTGTTCCTTACCAATCTCTTGCTTATTTCAATACCTCTGTTCACGGATTTAGTTCTGAATATGCTTTTTTAACAATGGAGTATAACGAATTCCTTGGAGATAAAATTTACTTTGGAAACATTGAGAATAACTTTGGAAAAATCCTCTGGGGTAATATTCCCGTCTTAAATAATTTTGATTTAATAGGTTTTTTTAATTTTGGGAGAAGTTTTATTTCAGATGCAAATCTCTCACTTGCTAAATATAATTCTTCTTTAATTACTGATGGAGTTTTTGCTGAAGCAGGTTTAGGAATTGGAAATATTTTTGACCTTTTCAGGATTAATTTTGGTTGGCGTTTAAATAATTTCAACAGTGGTAAGAATTTTAAATTTTCACTCTCATTAGTTAACTTGAATTTTTAGTTAAACAAATAAAATACAAATATGAAACAATTAAATTTAATTTTAATCACTTTGTATTTATTTTGTTATAGCTTTGATACCTTTGCGTATTCTTCCGGTATTACACAAAAAACAAGAAAACATACTCCACAAGGTTGCGCATATTGTCATACTTTTGATCAATACACTACAACAGGTTTCTTTTCAGGTCCTGACACTGTTATAGTTGGTTCAACAACACAATTTACAATTACATTAACGACTACATTACCTTATGGTAAATTTGGAGTTGATATTGCTGCTAAAGTTGGTACTCTTGGTTTAGTTCCAAATAACGATACACTCAAAATTATGAATGGTGAACTTGTTCATAACAATGGAGGAATTTATCAACATCAAATTACTATTCCTTTCACATTTACCGCGAGTTCATCACCCGGTATAGATTCTTTATATGCAACAGCTAATGTTGGTTATACTGGTAAGTGGAACTGGATTCCTGAAAAACGTATTATTGTAATTCAGGGTATAGGTATTAATAACAATTCAATACCTGTTTTTTTTACTCTTGTGCAAAACTATCCTAACCCTTTTAATTCACAAACAAAAATCTCTTATAATTTACCTAAAAAAGATTTTGTTACTTTGAAGATTTTTGACTTACAAGGTAGGCTCGTCAAAACTCTTATCAATGGGATTCAATCTGAGGGTAATCACACTTTAAGTTTTGACGGCACTACTTTAACGAGTGGAATATATTTTTATTCACTATCTGCTGGTGAATTTGCAGAAACAAAAAAAATGTTACTTATTAAATAACCTTCTTTAATCTATCTATAATTGAAAAATTGCTCATTTGGGTAGTTAATTTTTTATAATATTCATATTTCTTATGCTTTACTTAAACTTGAAGTGGGGGATAGTATTAAATTATATGTTGATTTACAGCTATTATTAAAGAAAATATTTTTTAATTCATATAAATTTGAGCTTTTTACATAGTAAGTAGCATATTAAGCCTGCTTTTCCTCACTAAAAACCCCTTTGGGAAAAATCTAAAAGTAATAAAATTCTAACATAACTAAATCAATTTTGTAATTGTCAGTTTTAAGTTATTATAAATTAATTATATTGAAAATTAGGGGGGTAAAAAATATTTTCAAATTTTATTAAATAAAATAACAACACTATGGAAAAAGAAAAAAATTACAACAAAGAAATTAAACTAATATCGGATGATGCATGGGTATACAACAACCGAGGGATTGCTTATGCAAATTTAGAATTATATGAATAAAGCAATTGCTGATTTCTCTAAAGCAATAAAATTAAAGTCTGATGATGCAGAGGCATATCACTATCGAGGTATTGCTTTTCATTTATCAGGGATAAAACATAAGGCATGCAAAGACTGGGAAAAAGCTCTTTCTCTCGGCATTGAAGAAGCAAAACAATTTTTAGATGAATATTGTAAATAAGCTTTCTTATAGTATTCTAAATCTTTTTTATAATAAGAGAGAAACTTTTAATCTATATACTAAATCAATTTTAATATAAACTTCCTAAGTAATTTTTTATTACAAAATGTGATACTCGTTTGTTTTATTGTTCCAATATAATTTTATGGACTGTGCAATATTACTCCTTTTAAATTTGTTTTAATACCTCAACTTTTTTGGGAAGGCTTAAAGTAATCTATCACTGTGTAAATTATTAGTATATTTTTTCAACCTTAATTTATATATGTTTTATAAACAAAATTTAAGAACAATGAATAAATATCACATTATTTTATGTTTATTACTATTACCTATCTTTACATTTGCACTTTCACAAGACTTGAAGATACCAAATAACCCCTATGATAAAGCTGATGAATATACAAAGACTAAAAATGCATTTAATAGAGAAAGATGGTTTTATGAACAACGGATGTATCCTTATTCAACTTTACCGTCAGATGCTTATACAAAAGCTTATGCACAGAAAATTGAACTGAGACAAAAAAATGGGTTTTTTATGTCCCCTTCTTACTCATGGATTTGTCTTGGTCCAACACCGGGAACTTATCCCGGTTATGGCAACATTAGTTCTCGTATTACTTCCATTACATTAAGTCCTTTTGACCCGAATACGATTTTTATTGGCGGAGCTTTTGGAGGAATCTGGAAATCTTCTGATGCAGGAAACAACTGGACACCTTTAACAGATTTTGAAGTTTCTCTCTCAACAGGTTCTATTGTAATAGATCCAACAAACCCAAACATTATATACTACGGTACAGGAGAGGCAACATATAGTGGTTCAAGTTATTATGGAAGGGGGCTTTTAAAATCAACAAATGGAGGAGTCACGTGGACAAATTATACAAATGGCTTACCTTCGCTTACATATTTTTCACGCCTTGTTATAAGACCTAACCACCCTTCTGAATTACTTGCTGCACTTGGAAATAACGGAGTCTATCGAAGCACTAACGCAGGTGTGGATTGGTTTCCTATTCGCAGTGGAAGATGCGATGATGTTTTATTTTCATTAACTGGTGATACAGCATGGATAATTGGGAACGCTCAATCTATGAGAATTTCAACTAATGGAGGGACAAATTTTGATGTAGTTATAGGAAGTGGTATTGCAACATTTGGAACTCGTGTACATTTTGGTTTTTGTAAAACTTCACCAAATGTCTTTTATGTATCTGTTTATGATGGAACAACAAATATTAGAGTTTTTAAATCAACTGATAAAGGATTAAATTTTGTTGAAACAGCTTCAGGACAAATTAATAATGGAAGCCAAGCCTGGTATGACTTTTATTTACATGTAAGTCCTTTTAATCCAAACATTGCATTTGTAGGGACAATTGACATCTGGCGAACAACTGATGGAGGAGTTTCATTCCAAAATGTAACTAATAGTTATTCAGGAGGAAATGTTCATCCAGATCAACATAATATGACATTTCATCCCACAGATCCAAACATAGTCTGGGCTGTAAATGATGGTGGTATTTGGTACTCATCAAATAATGGAACAACGTGGACAAATAAAAATACAAATCTTACTCTTACTCAGTTTTATCGTATCGCAGCTGATCCATCAAATGCTTTACATTTACTTGGAGGTACACAGGATAACGGAACACAGAGAACTCTTGGAACACTTAATTGGAATGGAGCATTTGGAGGAGACGGGGGTGATGTTTGCTTCCACAATCAAAATCCATTATATATACTTGGAGAAACTCAAAATAATGGTGTAAGAAGATCTGTCAATGGTGGTAATTCATGGTCAGCAGCAACAAATGGACTTTCAGGAACTGGTGCATGGGTTGGACCTTTGATTTCTCATCCTGATTCAGCAGGGATATTTTATACCGCGCGTCAACAGGTTTTTAAAACAACTAATTATGCTGCAGATTGGTTTCCAATTTCTACCGGGACATCAGGAACAATACGAGAAATGGCAATAAGTAAAAGTAAACCCGAAGTCATATATGCAACATCTGGTAGTGTAGTCTATAAATCTACAGATCGTGGTTATACATTTACTCAAGTTTCCTCAGGAATGCCGAATAGAACTATTACAAGTATTAATGTTCATCCTGATTCAGACAAAGTTGCAATTGTAACATTCTCTGGTTTTGGAGCAGGTAAAATTTACAAGACAACTAATGGAGGACAAACCTGGAATAATATCAGCGGGGACCTGCCTGATTCACCATGTAACGATGGACTTATTTATTATCCTAACTTTTCCACAACGACTTTATTTGTTGCTATGGATATTGGCGTTTTTGTAAGTACCAATAATGGAACAAACTGGACTGAACTTGCTAACGGATTACCAAATACAGTTGCTATTCATCTTGATTATCATAAGGCTACAGGAAAACTACGAGTTGCAACACACGGACGGGGAATCTGGGAACTTAATGGTTATTTTACTGGTATTGTCAATTATACATCATCAACTCCAGAAAATTACAAACTTTATCAAAACTATCCTAACCCATTTAATCCATTTACAAGGATAACATTTGAATTAAAGACAAAAACTTTTGTAAAACTTACAGTATTTGATCTTCTTGGAAGAACAATAAAAACTCTTGTTAACGAAACTCTTGCTCCGGGTTCTTTTGACGTTCTATTTGATGCTTCTGATTTACCATCAGGTACTTACTTTTATAAACTTTCAACTTTTGAATATACCGAAACAAAACGAATGATGCTTATTAAATAATAATTTGGAAGTTATTGAAAGATAAATAATAACAATTTTAAAAAGAATATTAGGGATAGGAAATGTAATTTTTGCTGTTTTGTTTTTTCTTTAGAGAAAATCGGGATTTTTGAGGTTTTGTCGTTACAAGTATTGCTTCTTTAATTATAAATATAGCAAGGGGCTTAAGTATTGGTCAATTATTGTTTAGCTTTGTTGGTTTTGCAATCTTATATGGACTTTTACGAATCAAAAAGGTAATGTTAGAGGGGGATAATTTAAATAAACCAAGACCATAATAATATAGTTTAAAATGTAGAAGGTGTTATAAATCATAGAACTTTTGTGCTTTTAATAAACTTAAGTAATATTCTGACAGTTTTGAATGTTCAACTTAGCCACATTACAAATCCTTAAAAATTTTTAAAATATATTTGTCAAAAAAACATAGTCTTAATAACTACTTCCTATATAGAGAAAAGCATAAATTATATTTACCTTATATTATCAGGGATGTTGTCAAGAATTTGTTTGATGGCTTGCTTTATTTGTTGAGGTTTTATACCATAGTATTGAAGTTTTTCAGTATTTAAGGATACATCATAAACTTTTGGAAAATCTAAGATATCATCCATTGTAATAATATCAATTAAGCTTTTATCTAATCTTGCCAAATCACATAATATTTCTCCAATTCCAACACGAGAAATTCTATCAATTCCACCAAAATTATAGATGCCTGATGGAATATTAATTTCACAAATTGTTTTAATCATATCTGCAGCATTCAATAATGAAAGTGGTGTACGTATTTGGTCTTTGAACAATTTAACCCTCAAACCATTTTTAAGATTTTGATACATATGATGAAAATTGTTCCTTGAATGATTCAAACCAAAACCTATTAAAAGTGAAGTTCTTAAAATTTTATATGAAGAGCTTTCACTTATAATTTTCTGTTCTGCAAGAAGTTTGGTTTCAGCATATAAAGATACAGGATTCACCTTAGACTCTTCATTAAGCCACCCGCCTGAATTTCCATCATATACAAGATCAGTAGAAGTATAAATCAAAGTACAGTTGATTTTTTCACACATTCGTGCAATTACTTCCGTAGCTTCGACATTCACTTTATAAACAAGATTTTTTTCTTGTGAATCACAAATTTCAGGTCTTGAAAAACAAGCTGTATGAATAACAAAATCGGGATGAAATTCTAATAGTAGTTTCTTTATTAAACTAAAATCAGAAATATCCAACTGATATGACTGATATGCTTTACAATTACCAACATTCTTATTATAAAGAGTAAGAAGCTCATAATCTTTGTTAAGTGCAATATTAAGATATTGTCCTAATAAGCCACTTCCTCCTGTAATTAATATTTTCTTTTTCATTAGTCTAAAAATTTATTTACTTTATTCTTTGTATAACATAAAAGAAAATATTAATTTTATACTGTTTTTTATATATAAATCAAGAAACTATAATGAATACTGAAAACGAAGTTCAATCTCTTCCCCAAGCTAAAAAGCGTAAGGTAATGGCAGTTACATTATGGATAATTGCATTACTTGTCACTTTAGCAACAGCATACTGGCAACGTCTGACAGGACCTACTTATCCTCTTAAGGGTAAGATATTACTTACTAATGAAGAAATATCCTATAACCTTCCCCGAAGTGCTTCTACAACATCAAATTGCCATATATCAGTTTACGTCAGGAATGAAAATATTAAAGGTAGAATAAGTTATAAAAGGGAAAACACCACAGAACCATATACTGAAGCTGAAATGATTTTACACAATGATTCTTTGATTTTTGATTTACCTCCTCTACCTGCAGCAGGTAAATATAGATATTATATCGATTTAATTGATGGTAATATAAAAAGGACAATACCTAAAGATGATCTCAAATCCCCTACTGAAGCAATCATTATTAGATTTAAAGATGATGTTCCTCTGCCTTTATTAATAGTACATGTTATAGTTATGTTTGCAGGTATGTTGTTATCAAACCGAACCGGTCTTGAAGTATTACGACAAAACACAAACTATAAAAAATTTGCATATTGGACATTGGGACTGTTGATGATAGGAGGTTTTATTCTTGGTCCGCTTGTTCAGAAATATGCCTTTGGTGAATTCTGGACAGGTTTCCCTTTTGGTTATGATTTAACAGATAACAAAACATTGATAGCAATAGTTGTATGGGTAATTGCGATTATTATGGCAAGACGCTCTGAGAAAGCAAAGCTCTGGATTATTGGAGCAACAATAGTCACTTTGATTGCATTTATTATACCTCATAGTTTATTAAGCGGAAATGTTCCTAAATAATTTAAACTAAAGTAAAATGAAAAAGCTAATTTCGATTTTCTCTTTATTTATTGCTTTAATTAACATTGCTTTTGGACAAGCAGAAAAAAATTATCCATTCTCTCCACAAAACATCTATGAACATATAAAATACCTCGCTTCAGATAAACTGGAAGGTAGATTTCCAGGGACTGATGGTATAAACCTTGCGAGAGATTACATCTTAAATGAATTTGAAAAATATGGCTTAACTCCCTATGGAGATCAGGGATATTTACAGGAATTTGAGATGGTAACTGGTGTTTCTCTTGGTTCTGATAACCTTTTAAAACTAACTGTTAAAAATAAAGAAATTAATCTACAGATTAATAAAGATTTTACTCCTCTTTCTTATTCTGTCTCAGGAGAAGCAAGTGGAGAAATTGTTTTTGTAGGATATGGAATAAGTGCACCAGATCTTAATTACAATGATTATGTTGATATTAATAATAATCCAATTGATGTTGAAGGGAAGATTGTTCTGTTAATGAGATATTCACCTGAATATGGTTTACCATCGGATAGATTTTCTAAATATGAAGATACTCGATTTAAAACAATAATTGCCAGAGAAAAAAAGGCAAAAGCTGTAATTATTTTCAATGGAGAAATTTCTGATGAAGATGATTATTTACATAAGTTTGGAAACGAGATGTTACCCAACACTTCAGGAATTCCAGTTATTCAAATTAAAAGAGAAGTCTTAAAAAATATTTTGTCAAGTAATGGATTTACTTTTGATAAAATCGAGGCTGAATATAGGAATAAAAAAGGTTCTATTAACATTCATAATCTTTTGGCAAATCTAAAAGTTGACATAAAAGTAGAGAAAGTTAAAACAGCAAACATAATTGGTTTCCTGCAAGGTAATGATGAAAATTTGAAAAATGAAATTATTGTTGTTGGAGCACATTATGATCATCTTGGTTACGGTACTGCTAACTCTCTTTATACAGGTAAGGAAAAGCTAATCCATTATGGAGCTGATGATAATGCTTCAGGAACAGCAGGAGTTCTTGAGTTAGCACATTATTTTTCTCATAACCAAGACCAGTTAAAGCGAAGTATGCTATTTATTTGCTTCAGTGGAGAAGAAGAAGGATTACTTGGTTCAAATTATTTTGTAAATTCTTCCCTCTTCAAGAAACTTAATATAGTCGCAATGATTAATATGGATATGATTGGACGACTTCGTGAAAATAAATTAATTATTAATGGAGTTGGAACATCATCAATATGGGATTCACTTGTGAAAACAACTAATAACATATATGACTTTAATCTCACAACCACTCCTGAAGGCTTTGGTCCTTCTGATCATGCATCTTTTTACGGGAAAGGAGTACCTGTATTAATGTTTTTTACAGATCTTCACGAGGATTATCACAAGCCAACTGACACTTATGATAAGATAAACACAGAAGGTGAAAGTAAGATTCTAAAATTTATAGCTGATCTTACAAGCAAGTTAAATCATTATGCATTAAAACCAGATTATATTGCTGCAACAAAACCTGAAAAACAAACAGATGAAAAAACAAAAGTATCGGTGTATGTTGGTACTATACCAGATTTTGCTTCAAATACAGAAGGTTATAAAATTTCAGGAGTAAGTCCAGGCAGCCCAGCAGAAAAAGCTGGATTAATGGCAGGAGATATTATAATTAAATTTGGTGGAAAAGAGATAAAAAATTTATACGATTATACAGCTGCATTATCACAATTTAAACCCAATAACGAAGTTGAAGTAGTAATCTTAAGAAACAATGAAACTATTACATTAAAACTTACACTCGGTAAAAAATAGTGATAAAGTTAAACTCCTCTTTCTCCTCTAAGTGAGTGGACATAATTTTTGGGAGGTAACTTAATTTTCTGAGGGGAAATTTTATTTTCAAAATCCTTTCTGAATTTTCGTACAGTCCATTTTACAGGCCAAGCTGCTGCATCTCCAAGAGCGCATATAGTATTCCCTTCAATATTTTCGGCAACATCAATAAGTAAATCAAGATCCTCCTGTCTTCCCTGCCCTTCATCAATCCGTTTTAGAATTCTATAAAGCCAGCCTGTTCCTTCTCTACAGGGGGTACACTGCCCACAAGATTCGTGATAATAAAACTTAGCTATTCTTCTCAAAATTTTAACAATATCTCTGCCTTCACTAATAACTATTACACCAGCTGTACCAATTGCTGAGCCAATTTCTTTCAATGAAGCATCATCCATTTTTATTTTCAATGCTTCATCTTTGGTTAACGGTGGCATTGAACTACCACCAGGGATAACCATTTTGATTTCTTTACCATCAATAACACCACCACAGTAATCATTAATAATTGTCATAAGAGGAGTTCCTGTTTCTAATTCATAAACTCCCGGTTTATTCACATCACCGCTTACACCGAAAAGAAGTGTACCCGGATGTTTTGGAGCTCCAATTTTTGAAAACCAATCTCCACCATTTTTTACAATTTCAGGGATATTTGTTATTGTTTCAATATTATTGATAGTTGTAGGACAACCCCATAAACCATATTGAGCAGGAAATGGAGGTTTTACACGTGGATATCCTCGCTTTCCTTCAATGGAATTCATAAGTGCTGATTCTTCTCCACAAATATATGCACCAGCACCTTTGTGAATATACATTTCACAGGAGAAATCTGTACCTAAAATATTTTTCCCAATAAATTTGTATTTATAGGAATCGTCAATTGCCTTTTGTAAAAGATTAATCCATTTATAGTACTCCCCTCTTATATAGACATAAATTACCTGGATACCCATAGCATAAGCTGCAAGTAATGCACCTTCAATAAATTGATGTGGGTTTTTCTCAAAAATTTCCCTATCTTTAAAACTTCCTGGTTCACTTTCATCACCATTACAACAAAGATATTTTGGTTTTTCAGAAGTTTTAGGCATAAACGACCATTTCAATCCAGTAGGGAAACATGCACCCCCTCGACCACGTAAATTTGATTTTTTTACTTCCTCTATTATTTCCTCTGGCTTCATTGATTTCAAAGCCTTTTCAAGGGTAGAATATCCACCATTGGCAATATAAACCTCAATTTTGTGTAAATCAGGAATATCTTTTAGAATTATCTTTGTCATATTATTTGCAGCTTAAGTCTGTTGTTTAAAAGTTTCAATAATAGAATCAAGTTTTTCTTTAGAAAGGTTTTCAAAATATTCTTTGTTATTAACCTGCATTACAGGAGCTGTAGCACAGCTTCCAAGACATTCTACCTCTTCAATTGAAAACATTCCATCTTCTGATATTTCATTTTCTTTTGTGCCTGTTTTAGCTTTTACATATTCATAAAGTTCATAAGCACCTCTTAACATACAGGATACATTTGTACAAATCTGTAAATGAAACTTGCCTTTTGGCTTTTTATGAAACATCGTATAAAAAGTAACCACTCCAAGGATATGTTCATAATTTATATTGAGTAAATCTCCGATATACTTTATTGCTTCATCTGAAATCCAGCCATATTTCTCCTGAATCATCCAGAGGGCAGGAATTAAAACAGAATGTCTGTCTTGATAACGAGTTTTTAATTTTTCAATTTCTTGTAATTCTTTTTCGTCGAAATATATTTCCATAGTTATTTATCTGCTTCTCCCATAACAGGGTCAACACTACCAATAATGACTACAGTATCAGATATCAAACAGTCTTTCATCATAACTGGTAAAGCTTGAAGATTACAAAAACTTGGGGATCTAATTTTTAATCTCCATGGGTGTCCACTACCATCACTTTTTATATAGAACCCAAGTTCACCTTTTGAAGATTCTATCGCAAAATACGATTCACCAACTGGAGGGTTACCACCAAAATTAATTAACATAAAATCATTTATTAGTTCTTCCATTTTAGTATATACTTTTTCTTTTTTAGGAAGAACCTTTTTTGGATCATAAGCGTTATAATCTCCAGCTGGCATCTTTTCTAAACATTGCTTAATTATTTTAGCTGATTCTATCATCTCTTCGACTCTAACATAATACCTTGCAAGACAATCGCTTTCTGTATACACAGGAATCTTAAAATCAAGTTCATCATATACTAAGTAAGGGTTATCTTTTCTTAAATCTCGTGCAACACCTGCTGCACGAAGAATAGGACCTGTAACACCATATTCAATTAAATCTTCTTTTGACATATATCCAATACCTTCGGTCCTTTTAATAAAAATTTTGTTACGTTCAACAATATCCCTCATTTCTTGGAGATATCCTGGAAATTCATCAATGAATTTCTTTGTTGCATTAATAGCTTCTTCCGTCATATCTTGAGCAACACCACCTATTCGTGTATAAGATGTAGTAAATCTTACACCTGTAATTAAATCGTATATATCAAGAATTTTTTCTCTTTCCCTCATAGCCCACAAAAATGGTGTTAATGCACCCGTATCCATAACATAAGTTCCATAAGCAATAAGATGTGATTGAATTCTTCCCAATTCTGAACAAATTGTCCGAATATATTTACCTCGGGGTGGTATTTCAAGATGCAGTAATTTTTCGACTGCCATAGCATAAGCTACGTTATTATGAATTGGCTGAAGATAATCAAGGCGATCAGTGTGAGGAATAAACTCATGATATGTCATTGCTTCGGCAAGTTTTTCATATCCACGGTGCAAATAACCAAGGTCGGGAACAACTTTTTTAATAATCTCACCATCGAGACTTAACAATAATCTCAAAACACCATGGGTAGCAGGGTGCTGTGGTCCCATATTTAACACCATCTCATTTTCGAGAGGATCGTCAAACTCAACAGTTAAGTCTTTTGTTTCAAGAGCCTCAAGTATTCGGGTTCGTCTAATTTCAGGATTATCTGATTGCAATTGTTCGAACTTAGTATGTCCCATTAAAACTTTGCTTATTATTTTTTAGGTAAATATAGTGAGCCAGGAATACCCATAGTTGGAAAATCTTTCCGAAGAGGAAAATACTCAAATTCTTCAGGCATATAAATACGACGTAAGTCAGGATGGTTTAAAAATTCAATTCCAAACATATCATAAACCTCTCTTTCATACCAGTTAGCAGATTTCCATACCTGAGTTAAACTTTCCATCTTTGGATTTTTTGAATCTGATATTACAACTTTAACGAAAAATCTATCTTTCCTCTTTGTTGAATAAAGATTATATACAACCTCAAAACGATATTCTTTTCTAAAATTATCTAAACCAACAGCATCACACAACATATCAAAATCAAATTTCTCTTTTAATGATTTGCAGACTTTCAAAAAATCGTTTTGATTAATGATAATTCCGGGTGTTCCGTTTACATCGTAAAAGTCAATATTAAAATCCTTAAAAAAATTTTTAATCTCTTGTAAAATTTCAGGTTTCATAAGCCAATTATAAGTGTCAAAATATTAAATCCTCATTTCATTTTAAATAACAAAAAATCCCTAATCTTAATTCATTCATTATCCCTTTAATGAATTATTAAAAGAAAGGAAACTATAGATTTAGGGAAAAACATGGAGCGAAAGATACTCTTTCGCTCCATCAAAAAATTTATTCTTTCTGAATTTATTTTACTAAAACCATTCTCTTAGTTGCAGTAAAGTAATCAGTTATCAAATTGTAATAATAAATACCGCTTGGTAATGAAGAAGCATTGAAATCAACTTCATAAGAACCAGCATTTTTATGTCCTTCGTAAAGTGTATATACTTTCTGCCCAAGATTATTATAAACATACATCCTTATATATGAATCCTTTGCAACGTCAAACCTAATTTTTGTAGATGGGTTAAATGGATTTGGATAATTTTGATACAAATCAAACTTTGTTGGAACGTTTGAGTTAATTTGTTTGATACCTATTGAACTCCTATTTCCAACAAAAACATCATCAATATTACAGAAAAAGCCATCTACACTTGTATTAATATAATAACGAAAAGCAATATAAATTTTCTGACCAGCAAATTGAGAAAGACTAAAAGCAAACTTAGTCCATACATTATTGGAATCGGGACTAATTAATGTAGCAATTTTAGTAGTTGCAAAAGCAGGGAGCTGTTCAGTACAAACCCAGATTTGCAGTGAATCAAGATATGGCTGAAATCCTTCAATACTTCCGTAAAGCATCCAGAAAATCAGGCTGTCACCTACTTGAATATGCAGACTGTCAGTAATTACCCAGTCATCAGCTACAGGATCTCCTGCAGTCCATGGAATTGTTAAAGCACGCAGACTATTATGAGCTTTTGAAACAAGCAAAGAACTCGTTCCCACAAAATGAGTACCTGAATCTCTTACAGCCCATTCTTTTCCGGGTCCTCCTACTGGATCTTCATTAAATTTCGCCCATCCGGGAGGTAAGCTATCTGAACCAAAACCAGTATTTTCAAAATTTTCATTAATAAGAATTCTTTGTGCATTTGCGAACAAAGGGAGAAAAAATAATAAAACTAATAAAGTAATTAACTTTTTCATATGTTTTTTTTTATTTATTAAAAAAAGGTTATTATACTTTTTGCTGAATTTTTTTCTGAAGAGTAATTAATGCATTAAGAAGATTATCAGGTCGTGGTGGACAGCCTGCGACATAAACATCAACAGGTAAAAATAAGTCTATTCCCTGAACAACTGAATATGTTCTATACATTCCACCACTTGAAGTACATGCACCCATTGCAATAACCCACTTTGGTTCCGGCATTTGATCATAGATTTTTCTTACTACCTTTGCCATTTTATAAGTAACAGTTCCAGCAACAATCATTACATCTGATTGCCTCGGTGAAAATCTAAAAACTTCACTACCAAATCTTGCTATATCAAAACGAGAAGCGGCAACTGCCATCATTTCAATCGCACAACACGATATCCCCATTGGCATTGGCCAGAGTGAATTTGCTTGAGCCCATTCAATGAGAGCATCAAGTTTTGATGTTATAAAACCATCTTTATTTAATTTATCCTCTAATCCCATTTTAATACACCCTTTTTATACTCATATAACAATCCTAAAAACAAAATAATTGCAAATATAATTGCGAAAATAAGAGGATATAGCATATCTGATTTTGCTTGATTAATAAATGAAACAGCAAATGGATACAAAAATACAATTTCAATATCAAATATAATAAAACTAACAGCCACCATATAAAATTTCACTGTAAACCGCTCTCTTGCAGTTCCTATTGGTTCCATTCCACTTTCATAGGTAGAAAGTTTTTCTTTGTTAGGTTTTTTAGGACCTAATAATGAGGATAATAAAATACTGATAACTGCAACGGTTAAAGCAAAACCTAAAACTAAAACTATTGGTATATATTGTCTAAGCATAATACATAATAACAAAAATTTCAAAAAAAAAGTATAACAATTTCAAACCTAAAGTTCTAAAGAGAAATTCAATACGAGTTGCTTAAGTTATTTATAAATTAGAATTTTTGTAGTGGCTTATAATTTATGATACATTTTTTCAATCAAATCGCGGTACTTTTCCTCTATAAATTTTCTCTTAACTTTAAACGTTGGGGTTAATTCACCCCCTTCTATTGTAAATGGATTTTCTAAAAGTGAAAACTTTCTTACTTTTTCAAAAGATGATAAATCCTTTTGAACTTCATTTAAATCCTTTTCTATAGCTTTCAACAAATCTGGATGACTATATAATTGACTTATATTTTCATAAGTAATTCCAAGTTTGTTAGCAAGAGAAACAAGTTCTTCTTTATCAGGTACAATAAGAGCTGTAACATACATTCTTTGATTACCTATAACAACAACCTGATCAATATATGGAATTTGCAATATGAGATCTTCAATATGTGCAGGCGCTATATATTTGCCACCAGAGGATTTAAAGAGAGATTTTTTTCTATCTGTAATTTTTAAGTGATTATCCCTTACCCACTCTCCAATATCTCCAGTATGTAACCAACCATCTATAATTACTTGCCGTGTTTCTTGTTCATTATTATAATACCCTTTCATAACAGAATCGCCTTTTACCAGAATTTCTCCATCTTTTGCAAGCTTTACTTCAACCGCATCAAGAGGCTCCCCAATCGTCCCATAGATATTACGACCTGGTCTGTTAACTGAGACAACTGGTGAAGCTTCAGTTAACCCATATCCTTCCAATGTTGTCAATCCAACACCTTCAAAGAACTGTCCTATATTTGCATTTAGTGCACCTCCTCCTGAAACAAAAAATCTTATTCTGCCACCAGTTTTTTTTCTAATTTTTTTGAACACAAGTTTATCAGCTACTTTCCATTGAAGGGTATTTTTATTATTCCAGCTCTTACGTGCAATTTCAAGAGCCCAAATAAAAATTTTCTTCTTTAATGGTTGTTTCATTTCTTCAACAGTCTTGAAAAGACGATTATACATTCTATCCAATAGTCTTGGTACAGTTATTATAATAGTTGGAGATACTTCTTCCATTTGTTTTCCTATTGTATCAATACTTTGTGCATAATATATTTTTGCTCCACTAAAAAACGCAAGATAATAACCTGCAGTACGTTCATAAATATGTGAATAAGGAAGATATGATAGAAAAACGTCGTTGTGGTTAATTTCAAGTACATTCATACAGGATCTAATGTTTGAATAAAGATTTTTGTGTGTTAACATCACTCCTTTGGGAACTCCTGTTGTCCCTGAAGTATATATGATTGTAACAATATCATCTTCTTTGATATGCTCATCTAAATGTGAAATTTTTTTTCTCAATACAGATACATCGTAAGCCTGACAGTTCGATATTAACTCGTCAAAATTCTTTACCACAAAATGTGTGGAATTATTATCCTTATTTTCAAAAACAATAACTTTCTTTAAGGAAGGTAATTCAGGTAAAACACGCAATATTTTTGACAATTGAAATGTAGTTGATACAAAACAAATTTTTATACCTGCGTCGGCTAAAATAAATCGTATTGCCTCAGCACTTAATGATGTATAAACTGGAACGGTAACAATACTAGATAGTATACAAGCAAAGTCTGTTATAACCCATTCTAATCTGTTTTCAGAAATAATTGCTACTTTATCATTCTTTTCAAGATTACATTTAGAAAGAAAATTTCTTACAGCAAATGCTTTGTTTAAAATTTCAAGTATATTTGCACCGGTATATAAATCCCCTACCTTAGTATAAATTATTGATTCTATTATATTGTATCTTTCAAGTCTCTCTATTAAAAGCGCTGTCAAGGTCCTTTTATCCATACTTATAAAATACCAATTTCTTTATTTCTAAAAAAGAAATTTAAACAAAACTATTTTCATACTTTTTTATTAATTGGAAATAAATTTAAATTTTTCAACAGGTGAAAAAAAATTAAACTTCTAATAAAATCAATAATTTTGAGTTTACAATTTATTGTGTTTTTTGATTTCACATCTGTCCAAAACGTTGAAAAAGGGGAAGAAATACAAAAGTCTCAATATAGTATTTTTGAAAATATAAAAAATGATTAAGGGGGATTGATTTAAGAATAAGAACAAAATAAAGAAAAAACTGTCCAATTTGAACAGTTTTTAATGTTTTATTTCAGTTCCATTTTTATTTTGGACAGCTGTGTTTTGATTTAGGTTTTTGTGTTTGGTTTTACACTTTATTTTTAGCAAAAATTTTTTACCTTACAAAATGAATCTAAATAAAAAAGTGAACAAATTTATATTTGGAACAATTGTCATAATACTTGGATTTCTACTAATA